>JGI24021J15306_10003545_pt1 | contig 17678 bp, 6 predicted proteins | sample Ectturendosymbi1_FD_15306 | JGI IMG/M metagenome (IMG submission 15306)
ACAAATTTTTCGTAAGTATATTGTATATTATTTTTTATCATTGACAAAATGGCTTCGCGGGCCGGATGAAATGGCTTCGCGAACCGCATCTGGCCCGCGGGCCGTAGTTTGGAGACCCCTGCTCTAAACTATAATCTGATTCTTTTGAGCCTTTGATTGGCTTTCTAGTATTTCTGGTTAAAAAGTTATGGCAAAATAACCAATATTTGGATAAAAAATCTCTTTACTCAAACATTTTTTTAAAGGGAAGATCTACCCGGCACCAAGGGTGTTACTTTTAGGTCATAACTTTTGAACCACAAACGCTACAAGGCCAACAAAGGGCTTTAAAGATGCAGATTTTCACACAAATTTTTTTTGAAAAAAGTGAAAAATTTTCTCTTGAGGTTGAGGCCCAGGGCCAGATTAAGTGGGCCAAAATATACTTATGAAGTCACCCACCAAACACTGATATCCAAAACTTGCCAGTTTTTTAAATCAAAAGTACAAGTCTTTCCACATCTTTCTAGGGTTTATATAGCTTTGTAGCTCAATTGGCTGGCGAGTTGATGATAGTGCAAAGTGACGCAAGAAGAGTGACTCATGAGAGATTGCAAGTACGAGTGTATCATACCCTGGGTCCTAACGTGTTTAGTCCTGTGTGATAATATATTTACATTTCTAAACTAAACAGTCTGCCAGGACACTGAAAAAAACAGAATGGTTATATCATGTCAGGTGTCCATAGAAACGTCCTGCTGATGCCACTGTAGAGGCCACAGCATTTCTGGCGATGATTTGCCAGCTGGTTAAGCTAGAGAGCTGTTCAAACCCTCTGCGGATTCGGCAAGTCTTTTAGTAGAGATTGAAAAATTTTTTTGTTTTGAGTTTGGCGTTGCCTGTGGGTGACGTCACAATGGGAGCATGATTTCACCTTTTTGGCCACCTCAGTGGGACTTTTATGGATATCATGTCAGGTGTCCCTAGGAAAGCTAACAATAATTTAAATTTAATTTACATGTTTGTGACCAGACATGAAGTCCATAATATAAATACACACACTCTGCAGAATGCAGAACGTTTTACAAGGCATTGGAACTGGTGGAATCACAGGGTTACAGACATATTTTGCAACTGCATTGAAGGCAGAACCACAGGGTTACAGATACATTCTTAACACTAATGTTAGCTAACATGTAAAACTTGTTACAACACTACTACAGAGTAGGGCGCCAATTCCTAAACTTGTCGAGTCCAGATAAAATGCATTGTGACATGACACGCTATCAATGAAACAGACACTGCAAAGTTTGATTAGAGCAGCTATGTCCAGCCCGCGGTTGAGGGTTTTATGTGGCCCAGTTTAGGTTTTGGCTGTAGTAAAAGTATCCTACAACTGACAACCTGTCCTGGTTTTGATAATCTTGATTTTGAAATTTTTGATGCGTGTGTTCCTCAGTGCCTCTTTATCACGTCTGTTCTCATTGTAGTGAGAACAGGCGTGATAAAGAGGCACTGAGGAACACATGCATCAAAAATTTCATTCGAACACTTTCAGTATATTAGCTAAATTTAGTTTTCTAAGATCACAGTAAGGCATTCAATGCGCGACCCTCAATAATATGTCATTTAATGTGCGGCCCTGGTCAAGATAGTGACATAATTTTTGGCTCAGTAAGCCATTTGGGTTGGACATACATGGATTAGGGTAAATAAAACACATTGCAATTAATGAAAAGGCTATGTGTAAAAAGATAACAAGCGATACCATCAAAGAGGGTGTTTGCAAGATGATCCACACAGTTGCATTGAGTAAATCGATCTTTTGGGTATTTTTTACCCAAATTTAGTTATTTTAACCATATCTTTCGAACCAGAAGCCTTAAAAAGTCGATTAAAGGCTCAAAAGACTGATTTTAGGCTAGTTTCTAGTAAAAACTTCAGCAAAATACTTTCCTCTTGCAGTTTGGGCCCAGGGCTAAATAACCTTGGCCAAAAAAAGCCTAAGCCTGTCCCAATTATGACGTCACCTATAAAAAACACGAAACCCAAAACATAATTTTGTTTTTCATTGCAAACTAGAAGACTTGTCGAGTGTTTTGAGGAGCTCTCTAACAAAATCGACCGGCAAGTTAGGGAGTTGCAAAGTGGCATAAAAATAAAGGCTCAATGCATAATTTCAAAGTGCAAATATATTGTACAATAGCAGTGAACATGTTAAGCAATCCTCAAAGGTTTGTGGCTGGTTGCCATTATGAAAACAATGCATCAGTTTACCAATTTCAACGTGATGAATATCACTTATTTTTGATAGATTCTTTTGGTAGTAAAGTGGAGTGACATGTGATCTATATGAGGCAAAATTAATGGCTTGTATGAGTTTATTATGTTGGACTTTTAGATAATTTAGCTAATTTTCTGGCACTGATCCTCATGCACTACTGTAATTGCATATTGAAGGTGGCTATAAACTAAACAAATGTAAACTGACTGAGGTGCAGAAGAAGTCAGATAGTGTCTTGTCATGTAAGAAATTACCAAGTGCTTGTTCTAATNAAGCCTCTAGGTTGATCATGCATTGGGACCAAGACAATTTATCATCTAGAATTACTCCNAGATACTTTGTACAATTGGTGTGAGTAATTTGATTGTTGCCAATTTGAACTGAAAAAGATCTTATTGGTTTTGAGTCTGATTTAATTAACATTAAGGTGATTTTCCTATAGCTCAGGGACAGTTTATTGAATCTCTTTCATAGTTCAGCATTTACTAGTGTGTTCAATTGTTGTGAGTTGGTGCTTGAGGTGGTTAGGAGGGTGTTGTATGCAAACATAGTTGTTTTGGATCTTGAAGCTTTGAGTAAATAATATATAAAGCGAACAATAGAGGTCCAAGCATTGGACCTTGAGGTACTTCACGGTTCATATTTCAAACGTTAGATATACATCCTTCAAACAAAAAACTGCNCATAATCTTGTAAGTCAGGGATAGGGAACCTATTTACTATCATGCACCACATGAATTGTGCATTATCGCTAGCATGCTGCAAAATCAATTGACACCTTGGCTGCCTGGGAACAATATATTTGTACTTTGAAATTGGCCTAAAACCAGCAGTTTTTGATTGATTTACCAACAGCATTGGTTCTCCACCGATTGTGCTAGAGAGCTGTTCAAGCCCTCAAAAGGTTCGGCAAGTCTTCAAGTTTGCAATGAAAAAAAATTTTTTTGGTTTTGGGTTTCGTGTTTTTTGTGAGTGAAGTCATGAGTGGGGTAGGTTTTTGGCCATTTTTGCTCATGTTACCTGACCTAGGGCCCAACTGCTAGACCAGCTATGTCTAATCCAAATGGCTTACTGAGCCAAAAAGGATGTCCCTATCTTGACCAGGGCCACACGTTGAAAGACGTATTAATGAGGGCTGCACATTGAATGACCTACTTTGAGCTTAGCAAACATTTCGCTTAAACTAATGTACTGAAAATGTTCAAATGCAACTGTAATGGTAACAGACATGATAAAGTTGCTCTGAGGACCACCAGCATCAAACACGTCAAATTAAAAATGATCAAAAGAAGGACAGCTTGTCAGTATGTAGGATCACAGAGAAGTTCATACTCTATACTTTTGGAATCATGTTGCTCAGCTTGTTTTGTCTAATGGTACTCCTTTATTCATTCTACCATCATAAGTTTGGAAAATGACTTCTCCACTGCAGTTGGTCACCATGAGAGTTGAATAAATGTGCAAATCATTTCCTGCATTTGTAAAATATGACTACAAGTACACTAACCTTTGAGATTTGGATTTCTCAACCACTCCACTGTAAAATTGCTGTGTGTACCACTTAATTTTTTTCTTTGGGCTTGCTTCATTAGTATCTCTGTCACTTGAACTCATTGCGCCTAACTAATATTTACAGCTTATATGGTGTCAGTTGCTTCTTCATTAGTCATGCTGAAGAGTAAGATCCTTGATAAAGCAAGATTAGGAAAAATGAGGCTAGAAATAAGAATAAATCATACTCTTTTTTGTCACCGCTACACAGTTAAGCCCCCCCAAAAAAAACAGATCTCCAGAAGAAAACTCCTGAAACCCAGAAAGACATTAAACCTATATCTGGTGATAAAACCCTAAATTTGGCACCACAGGCCAAATCATTTGCAAAGTACCCAAACAAAACGCAATTTCTAACTTTTGCTTAATTGCTTAGGGCAAATTTAGCAAAATATTGCCTTCTTGGACTGAAAAAATTCTATGTATATAATCAGTGGCTGATTTTCTGGGAGGTTAAACAGGTGGTCATCTTGGACTTCCACTTTGAGAGTTTCGTATTGTTTTGTCAAAAAGCTTGTTAATAACTCAGAGCCACATTTAATAAGATCTGAAGCAAGTCGTATGTTTCTCAAATTAAAACAAAAATTATGTGCAAATGTACCAAAAGGGCACCCTTAACATCTTTAATGTGTAGACAAAGAGCAAATTAAAATCAAATGACTTCAAACAATATACAACGTGAAATGGACTTTCACGCAGAAATGAATTCCAGACCAAATGAAAAATTTAGTTCGCTTTCAACAGATAAAAAGATATGGCCAAAAAATCTTAATTAGGGTAAAAATTATCCAAAAAGATTCTTCTACCTTAATTTTGGTTATTTTGCTTTAACTTTTGAACCAGAAACTCTAGAAAGCCAACCAAACGCTCAAAAGACTCAGGTTTTAGCCTAGTTTCCACTAAAAACTTAAACAGTGGTTGTGGTTGGGTCTAGGGCATGATAACCTCAGCCAAAAAGGCCTAAACCCATCCCACATATGATTGTAACCCACAAAAAAACAGAAACCCAAAACTTAAAATTTTTGTCATTGCAAACTAGAAGACTTACCAAGTCTTTTCAGGGTTTGAACAGCTCTGTAGCACAATTGACTGGCAAGTTATGGAGTTGCAAAGTAGCGTGAAAATAGCAGCTCAATGCATGATTTCAAAGTACGAGTATGTTGTACACTAGCAGCAAAGGTGTTAAGGAAACATTTATCTAATTTTTCTAAATTTAGGCTTTTGATAGGTTGTGAATCAAGAGTCAAAATGTAGTTCACCTTAAAATATACTTTTACCTGTAAAATTATTTCTATTACAGACTGTGTTTGTTTGTTGTACAGTGTGCATGAACTTAATGGAAACAATCAGGAAATTGTGAACGCCTTTTTATGATGGAGGACCGACATCAGACTTCATTTGAAGCAACAACATTCTCTCATGAACGAGTTTCCGCTCTTGGGTTTACCCCTCAACGTGAAATCGTATATAATCAGCATTTGCCTTATGCACCATGTATTGATAAAGAATCCAATCTTGCACTTTCAAAGATAAAAACAAACCTTGTTAAAGCAGTTTTAACGCAAGATTTAAGACCTGGTTTGACATATTGGACAACTCAGCTTACAAGATACATCAGGTTGTATGGACTGAAATTCTCCAAAGAAGATCATGTGCTGTTTGTGCAATTATTCTATGAAGTCGTAACTATTCCCAAGTTAGAAGGGGTTTTGGTAGAGCACTTCAGTAGTATCTTGGTGAAGCTTTTAAAGAAAAGGGAGTTGCTGAATAGGTCAGATGTTATTCTTCCATGGAAACCACTTCATGATTTGTGTGAAAGACTTTTGTATTCAAAATTGGAAAAAATGGGCCTTGAATGGATCCCTCAAAACATGGACTCCAAGTTGCGTAGCTTAGTCCGCAGCTGTAGGTCGCTTTTCTCACCACAATATACTCAAGATATGTTGGACGAATGGCAGCCATTGTTGTGTCCCTATGATGTTGTTATGGGCAAGGGGTGCCGTTATCTTGATTTGTTTTTACCCACATTAGTCTTTAGCCAGGATGAAGAATCTGTTTCTTGGAAGCTTTGGAAAGATGAATTCATGTTGTTATGGCATAATGTGAGAAATGGTCCATCTTGGGAAAAACACTTTGTTAATTTGTTTGCTCGATGTGCACACAACAATATTGGATATATTGATTGGGCTTCAAAAGATATTGATGAACTCTTTACAAGAATACTACGGTCATTCCAACTTCCTGTTGGCAAATTGCAGCACACAACAGCGCTGGCACACTCACTCCCAATGGATTCTTGTTGCCTATGGCTAGTTTCTATGATGGGTGGCCCATTGACTGATACAGTGTTGCAAAACCTGAAGTGTCTTCTGAATGCATCCGAATCGTATTTTCACCCATCTAATCATGGAAAGTGGATCACAAATCTCCACCACTTCTTGCAGCAGGTGTGTACCAAGTTTGTTAACAGAGTTTTCAGAGAGCGTTTCAAGAAACAGTTTTGGGAACCAGCAATACCAGAATCGCACCGATTGTCAGATAATGATATAAAGGAGTTTGTTATGATACTGAGACCTGTGACACTTCTAACTTTGTACGGCAAGCTGGGAGCTGTGCCTGCTTCACGTGTTTTGCAAATGTTGGCCTATTTACAGCCTGATGTCATTATACCATCAGTGTTGGATAAAACATATATTGCATTGGGAACAATCACTGAACCTCACCAGGTGCGAGCTTGCCTATCTGCCTTGTCATCTACATTGTATCCTGGAATCCGAGGCTATCCTGAACTGAGGAAGCATGTTCTTCCCTTATTGCTTCAGTGTTTGCCAGGTCTTGACCCAAATGATTTACCAAAAACATTGACTGCTTTTCAGTTTATCAGTACGTGCCTGTCTCTCATTCCAATGGTAGATTGTAGTGCAGCTGTGCAGCACCATAGTTTAACCGAAGATGAACGTGAATTGTGTTATGCTACAACTCAATTTGAAGACTTTGTGCTGCAGTATATTGACAGGTGTTTCACTTTGCTTGGCAACATCAGCCAAAATCAGGATTCTCGCTCACATGATGGTCATGATGATGGTGATCAAAAAAGTTCTCTCTCTGATAATGTGTCTGAGATGCTATTGGTCACATCAACTGCAATTGTTCTGCAGCAGTCATCAAAAGTGATTTACATGCAATGCTTGGAGAAACTTTTTCAATATGCCACAACAAGCTTACTGGAAGGTAGTGCTGCTTTGTCAACTGCTTGTACACTCTTTGCAGCATGTGCTAAGGCACACCCGAGTGAAGCATATGCTATGTTTATTCCTAGGTTTTCTCTATCTGTCAGGGACTATTTTTCAGAAAATCCTGATTCGTTTACAGATGAAAAAATTGATAAACAGTTGTTGTGGAACCTCAAAGTTATGGCTGAAATTTGCCATGCTGGGTCACAACACTTAGTAAAGTACAAAGAACCTCTGTTTGAAGTTGCAGGCTTGGCTTTGCGCATGACTTCCAAACAAGGTTACACCTTGGGTTCAAAAATACTTAAGTTTTGCCTTGCTGCATGGACATCATTTTACAGTTTGGAAAGGCGAAATGTTTCCCATAGCATTGATCAGGATCCTTCGCAATACCTTGCACTTTCTGATTGGGGTGCTTCTACAACTCCCTGGGAATTTTCTATGAATTGGCATGTCCCTTGTGAAAAAGAAATTATTTCTTGTCATGAAATTCTAGACCAGTTTCTTGTCCCAAGTGTTGTGAAGCTGGAAAAATTTAGTAAAGGGGAAGAAGTTTTAAACAAAGAGGAATTGCTCAAGGAGCTACATTTTGTACATGATCTTCTTGCTGGTAGTTCAAGCATTTTACCTATAGATCTGTCAAATTCAATTGAGGTTGATAGAGAATCATCAGTTGATTTTACCAGCTGGCCAGTGCACACACTGCAGGCATTACCTTTCTATGAACCCCTTGTTTCCAACCATGCACATGCTGGCCTACGGAAAAAGGTCTTCACAGTTGTCAGAAATACATTGCAAAAAATTATGCAGTCAAGAGAAGATGATGTAACTGCAGTTTGCATGATTATTGACATTTACAGTCAACTGTGCATAATGCATGAACAGCAAAAAGCAGTGTTTGATCAGCACTGGAAAGTTTTCTCTGCCTACAAGGCGATGATGAAAGACTGCCTTCACCAAAACAAACAGCGAAATCGTTTATGCTTAGTTGATCGTGTAACACTGCAGCATTCCATGCGTGGTTTGGCATTAGAACGGTCACATTATACTGAGATGCATCATTCTGTCATGCTCGACCTTCTGGATTTGTCAACTTCTCACTACATGAAGGTTAGATCAAATGCTCAGTGTCTGTTTTTCCATTCTCTTGGCCTTGTGCCATCACCTGCATATAAGTTTTTTTTGCCACAAATTTTGAAACACTTGGACAAAAATTCTGGTGCAAGTCATCAGCAGTTCAAAGGTGCTCTTTACATTCTGCTTGGAAAAAGCAAAAGTCGTCATTTTCTTGGATATTTTCACAAATGGGATGTGGTAAAGCAGGTCTGGCCTGCTTTGATTGGTGCACCACATTCAGAAAAACCGTCAATTACAAAGTTGTATGAAAAATTGGCATTGAAGATCCAGGCATCATTTAACACTATAGCCATTCACAGCCAAGTGCCAGATTCTTGCACTGAAAAGGCCTTGCAACTGTATAACGCAAAAACACTTCCTTGTGCTCAGTCATTGAACACTAATGAACTTGTTGACAGTGGACATACGAATATTCCACTGAGCAATTCAAAGAATTTGGAAATGTACAATACACTTGTCATTGACCTTGCTGCGCTGTATGAAACAGGTCAGCTTACTTGGAGAAACGAGCAGCTTGTCCTTGGAATGCTGTCTTTGTTGTTGCGCAGTGATGTTCAATTGCCGAGTCGTGTCACAAGGCTTTTCATATCTCAGCTGACCAACGACTCTTTGTCCATTCGTCAACTTGGAGTTGCATGCGTTGCTTCAATCATGAAGCAACTTAAACGTAAGCATGTTGTGGTTATAAGAAAAGCAGAAGAGGTGTGCGAGAACCTACATGCAAAAACTGATATTCAGCCCGGTGATCGTGTGGACAATGACTGGCACCAATATGCCATGGGATGTGCACCAGATACCAAAGAAAAATTTGAGCAGACAATTTTTATTGACAAAACTCACTGGGGTTACTACTGTTGGCCTAAAAGGTTAAAGACTTATGCCCCTTTCCATCAGCAACCAAAGCTAGATCGCACACCAGACGAGTTAACAGAAAATGAAGCAGTTGTGTTCGAACACTTCAATCGTCCCGATTTCGTTGACAAGCTCATTACCTACATGTGTGTGGAGAATGAAAAAGGCAAGGACAAGTTTGATAGTAAGCGAATGGACATGTTCAGGGGATTGTTCAGAAACTTCGGTGACTCGTTTCTCCCGCTTTTTCGAGTGCATATCGAACGTTTGGTTAAAGAGAAGCAGGAATCTTTTCAAAGGTGTGCTGCCGAAGTGATAAGCGGTTTGGTTGTTGGATCGAAGCACTGGAGTTTCGAGAAACTGGAGGCCATGTGGAAGTGGCTTATACCTTGTTTGAGAACAGCTGTGACCAACATCAGCTCAGAAACAATGAAGGACTGGGACCAGGTTTTCTCCTTTATTGTTCAAAACAGAGATCCGAGAAGAATCCATTGGGTGCTTGATTTCTTGTGCACAGAACCAGAAAAAACGAGCTCAAGTGCTTTGGTCGAATCCAGTAAACTGTATGTTCTGCAAGGAGGCATCCATCAGCAAGAATGGAGAGTTCCTAAGCTATTACAGAAAATTCTGAACCACATTGAACCGTTATTAGGCCATCCTTACAAAAACATCCGCAATCGTATTGGAAGCATGCTTGCTAGTATTTTTTTGTATGATATAAAGCTGCTTGGTAAACCTCAAGCTGTACAACGCACTCCAAGCACGGAAGACTTGATCGAAAGACTTCTGCCTTGTCTTGAAAGTTTGTTGTCAGAAGAGACACCGCCCCTAAGCAGCTCATCGTCCGATGCGTCTGTTACTTCATTTGCACAGCCAAGTTCCAGCAACTTTCCTGAAGCTATGGATGTCGCTGTGCCAATTGGTGTAGCTGCCCAGGCTAGTGAAATTATTTCTTCTCATGGCACGTTTTCACCTGCGATCGTTGAACAGATTCAGTCTAGACTAAAGAAACTCCTTCCTCCTGGTTCACCGGTTCCTGAAATAACGAACTTTTCTAGTATTCAGGATCATCTTCCTAGGCAATTTCTTCCTGCTCTTGGCTTACACGGTGCTGCTGCACCCGATGACATTCAGACCGTGGTTGATGACTCCATGGGTATTGATGCTGACAACGAGAGAAGCGAAACGGTGAGAATTTTTAAGACTGTAATGAAATGGCTGGTAAGTGCTCAGCGCAGCATGCTGCAACCGTTTAGTGCTTCGATTTTACAACTTCTTCCTCTGATGTGCAAACTATATCCTGTCGAACAACAAGAAGTTCATGCAACTGATGAAGAACTTCATCGCGATACTCGTCTCGGCTTGTCGTGCCTTGCCCAAAGCTACGTCCCAGCCGGGGATATTCCCAAGGTTGTCGAGAAAGTGGAAAGCATTTCTTTGTCTCCTCACTGGCGCGCCAGATACTCGGTTTTGCCGTACATACAAGTTTTCGTGTACAGCAACTTGTTTGCTGTCCAATCGAACCAGTGCTGCATTTCAGCTCTCACAGCTGTGATTCTGCGACTGTTGGAAGACGAGCAGTATGAAGTGTCGCAGATGGCGTGTGTAACGTTAAGTGGACTGCTTCAGTGCAAGGTGATCGGACTGACTGACGATCTACTTGCAGCTGCTAACCGTTTGTGTAAAACAAAACTGAAGAAGAAACGCAAACGGTCCGGAGACAGTGACGGAGACCAGCACTTGGTTTCTGAAATACAACGACGCATTTTGAAACGACACGCTGGGGTTTTAATTTACAGCGCCTGCATTTTATCATCCCCCTATTCTGTTCCCAGTTGGATGCCAGATATTATCATGAGACTGAGTGTGCATTTACATGATGTGCAACCTATACAGGGAACTGTGAGGCGGGCGTTTTCAGAATTCAAACGAACCCACCATGACAATTGGCATGAAGATAAGCAAAAATTCAGCAGTGATGAATTAGCTACGTTAACTGACCTGCTTGTTTCGCCAAGCTACTATGCGTGAAAGTCCAATATCAGTTTAATTCATGTACTGTTAGTTTAAATGGTTTTCGTTGCATTGATGGCTTGTTATCTTTTTCAAGAGGTGCCTCAATTTATTTGTTTCTTAAAATTGGTGAACTGCGAATGTTTTACGTCTAACGAAATATTGAAAGATGTCCCCTGTGTTGTAAAAGTTATTGTCATTTGTGAAGTCTAAAATAAGTGCTTTCTTCGAATGTACTGCAACAAAATTAATGGTAACGATAACAGTTTTTTTTGTTTACGTTAAATATTGTTGCCTAAATCTTACTCGCTGACGGTCGGTGATCCTTCATCTACATTAAGGGTATGTTGTAAGCCCGAGGCAGAATTGAAACGCGCTTGTTTTACTGTTAACACAGCTCTATCATGCCTATTTATCAGTTTAGTAACGTTTCACACAACGAATTTTAAAAATTATTGACAAAATGCATCGCCCTCGTTCTAGAAATTGTCACCAAGAGTAAATCTGGATGCTGAGGTGATACTGGAGCTGTTTTCCGAGGTTAAGTAAAACTTGCCAGCAGCAACTTTACAGCAGTATTATGGCTCCAGATACAATTTGGGCTTTTTTATGATAGTTTCATGTATTATGTTGCTTCAGTTAAAATAGGCCTTCCGTCAATGCCATGTACAATTTGAGTACTCAGCAGTCACATGAAGTCGGAATGGAGTGTTTTACTGTGCATGCGCCTCGCAAAACGTAGCGAAATTCATCTGCATATATCCACGCGCCCTCTGCTACATTTGTACAAATGAAATCTGGAAGAGTTTGTACAAGTCGAAAGTGTGAACATGTTTTACTTACGTAATTGTTTGTTGCTGAGTGCGCTGTTTTCTGAACGAAGTTATCGCTGCGCCTTGTGTACCCCACTGCATTTGATGCGCATCACTAAACATCATCTGGTTGTATAAAGAGACAGCCTTGCAGTGTATCGTGCTAAAGAGTTGCAGTCGAATCTTTACCACGAATGATTTTCTTTTTCGAGCACTTGTAACTTGTGATAGTAGATTGTGAGTGAAGAGCACTTGTCTTGGTTGTTGTAGAGATCGACCATAGGCTATCTCGGTTTGACAAATTTGATTCCAGGCAAAACAAATATTATTGCTAATGTTTGTTTCACTTTCTAAAGACAAATATTGTTGGAGATTTTAATCAAATTCAAAACTTTGCGTTGACCTTGACCGTATCGCTATTTCGGAGGGTTTCTAATGATTGGTGTGCTAGTGCTCTGGCATTGTTAACTGTGAAAAGACAGTGCTGGTAAAGAAATAATCCACGCCGACCTTATCTACCCAGAAGCATAACAAATGTAAGGCCCAATTAAGATCGATGGTTGCTTTTATTGAGGTATTGCATTTCGTTTTCCCAATAATTGGTTGAACGACATTTTTTAATCCTTTTTCACCGTTGATGTCGCAGAGCGTTAAGATTCATTACAACTTGTGCGTATGGAAGGTTTGTCTTGAAGTATGCAGTTTTTTTGGACTGTAGTTGTACACTGGGTCATTACTTTCTCCGTTGGAAGGTCGGTTGCGGTTCACGCTGTGTTAAAAAAAGTAAAATTTTGGAAGCTTTCCATTCATTTCACGAAAATTGTACAAACAACGTAGGACATCCCAAGTATAACACAACAAAATTTGACTTTGTTTCAACAAATCTTTTCTTATTTTCGTAAGATCATCGAAACAAAACCAGCCAACGTTTTCTTTACGTCGGATGGAACAAGCCGAAATGCGAAGCTTCGACTATTTATTTAAACTGCATCGTTGCTTTCATCCGTGTCAGGGTGTTATCCAAAAACTAAGTGGTAGAACGGTTGATCCAATGTCATACCGTTTTCAATTGAAAGTTGTGCAAGCGTACCGACCGTCCCTTGTGATTTCGTGTCGATTTCGTTTGTGGCCACACTTGCATTTCCACTACTTTTTTTTCAAATGCATTGTTTTTGTCGCAAGATGAGATTGTTACGGCCACAATTGCATGCTGCAATAAGTAATGCATGGGCAATCTTCCGTGATGCTTGACATCGGTAATTTCGCCGACAAAATTCGTTAGGCTATGGCTAGAAAATGACGCAGTTAAAGCCCACGACCTATTGCGGTTACAAACTTGGGGTGTTTATCGTATGCCTCTCTCCTTAACAACAGCCTTTTATGTTGCGTTTCTAATTAAACATTTTGAGTTAAACTTTAGCTTTGCTGGCTTGTTATTGCTACTGTAAGATTCGGCGCAGATTGCGTATTTAAACGGTTCTCCGTGATTTGTCGTAAATTACTCTTGGTCGGTACCGTTGACCTTCACCTTTTGTCTCTGTACATAACCGTTCAAAGCATTTTCGGTGCCGGATTTCGTAGGGAGTGTTGAGTTTGCCCCATTCATTTCTGCTTTTATCGCCCATGTGGGGAGATCGATCCCTTTGTTTTTGTCACTGTTTAAGCAACATGTTGCTGCTGAAAATAGAAAAAATACGAGTAGTGGTATACTTTTCTTAGCTCGTTGCCAGTCATATCCAAGTCCATCGCTATAGGTTTACTTTCAGGAAACCTACTCACCTCCCTTTCCTGTTCTTTGTTTGCTGTCAACAGTATTCACCTTAGTTTATTAACACCGCGCAGCACCAAGTGCCGGACGATTTGGAAAACGAACATTGATATGAGCTGAACCCTCCCATCAGCTCATACAGATAGTTTGTATCCCTTGAAATAAGTACTTGCGTTGTTTTGTGGCAAATCAAGAATCCTCAGCGACTGGTATGCAAAGTTGTACGGAATCCTCAACTGGGGATTTTACTTCTTGGTCTGCTAAAACTTCCAGAAAAAATTCAACAGCAAAAATTTGACTGATATCGTGTCTCTAACGTCTCCGTAAATCCGTGAAAATATGTGCACGTGAAATGACATTGACAGAAGCAGCTTTGTCTGCACGACTGAAGGCTCCAGGTTCGTGGTAACGCCAATACGTTTAACTTTTTTTTCTGGGAAGCCCATCTCAACGTTCCGTTTCAATGCTTACCCGGTGCTGAGCGAAATTTCTGACCTAGTCAGGAATTTCGCGTGACATGTCAAGCGAAATTCTGACCTATTCTTGTATGTCAACTTCTTGCTTCGCAGAGTAAAGGAATGAATTTGGCGATTAAGTTTTTGGTTAGATGCGAGATAGTCCACAATAACTGACAATTTGGGAATAACTAACCATTGAAAAATATTTGACTTAGTCTTAGATGTCAATTATTTCTGTTTTTCTAGCCGTAAACAATAACCCTAATCATCAGTTCTCACCATATTTGACATCTCAGTGAACGAAATGCATGGCTGGAATATCACTCCGCGCATGCGCAGATGCCGTTATGTAAGGGATTTCGCAAGTTAGAATTTTCGCTTGACACCGGACCCATTCAGCTTTTTATGAAACGAAACGCAATAACATCTTTGTATGATTGCTCATTACAAACTTCTACCACCAATCAGGACGGCCTTAGCAAGTGCTGGGCCCCACTCAGGCCCGTAGTCAAGTTTTAAGGTTTGGGGGTAAAAATACATTTTTGGGGGGACAAAATTTTTGTTTTTACTATGTTTTAATAAAAAAATTTCTGGGCACAACAAAATTGGGGGTGCACGAAAAAAGTTGGGGGAATTACCCCCGAATGCACACCTGGCTATGGGCCTGGCCCTACTCAGTGGCGTGAGCAAAAATTTTGAGGAGGGGTGTCAAGTCATTATCATAGAAGTCATGAGTGACGTGAAAGAGCGAGGCCCGAAACGGGTAATGCCAAGCTAGGGTGTCTGTTTTGGCAAACTGTTTGATTTCAAGGGAGTAACACTATTTTGTTAGGGATACGGCCTCTCGAAGTGCCCAACCTGGCTACGTCTGTGGTTGTCTGGGAGCATGCCCCTCAGTTTCACCTCTGCAGATGAGATTTTACATGTTCGTTCGACGCACATTTCCATAACACCCAGTACATCCATGAGTTGCTACACTCAATACCTCCTCTCTGGCCAGGTACCTACCCTGGAGTACGGCAGGCCAATTGGCCAGGCGTACATGGAACTAGCAACACTACTTGATATAATCAGTCAGTAAATAGAAGATATAAAGCGTTAGCAACAAAACATCAACAAATGAAAAATGTGACAACAGGTCATGACACAAAAACTACAGTGCAACATATATAGGGCTGCGCAATAGCATGCTAAGGCCGCCTCTGACCACCTGGAAAAATCCACTGTTGCCTCCTGAAAAAAAATCCTTCCGATGCCCAAGGTCGTTTGTGTGTAGATAGGTTTTCTCAAACTTTTTGCACATGTCCCACAATCCATCAAATCTATCGTTTCGCGACACCTCATCTTCAGTACGCTAGTGCAATGATGCAAATGTACAAATAAGACCATGGTTTCCAGTTTTGAATGGACCAAATGACTTTGGAGGCGGAGCTCGAGCGAAAAACTTTAGATGCCTGGAGTCAGAGCCGGAGCTTTGAAATATCAGTTCCGGCTTCACAGCCCTGCTTTAGGGCTAGGCTATTGTAGACTACAATACAAAAATGCATTTGCTAAGAGAAACTTATTTCTTCAAAAATCCTTCAAAATTTTTTCCAAGTTTAAGCCTGTGCTAATCTCGGATTCAATGGACATAATCGCTGAACTATTTAGGCGCTATTGCTGGATTAATGATCTCATAGGTTTTAGTCAGTTTCAACCTAGAAATCTCTTCTCAGGATGCCACGGTCACTGGGATGGTCAGTTGTAAATCCTGAAGCAATAAACAAATTACGAGAGAAAATGCATAACGCTATTAGACCGAATATGCAATAAGCAGCACACATTTGCAATTACAAACCAAAAATAACTTTCAGAACACAAGTGGCAGTAACTGTTCAAACAGCAATAACATGCCAAGTACGAAAAACTTACAAGTGAAACAGAAAACAGCTTCAAAACGTAAACCTTCTCTGCCTTTCCTGGCTGCTACCTACCTGCTATTGAAAAGACTATACCACACATCGAAAATCAATGACCGCTGTTGCGATTCCAGAACGAATTATGATAAATGAGGATGTTAAAATACCGCGCAGTTAACTTTGATTTTCGTTGGCAACGGGCCTCATGCTTAAAAAAAAATGTGGGTCCCGCTTAAGCTTGCGTAGGTCCAGTGCCGGATTAACAATAGTAGCAAATGTAGCAATTGCTACGGGCCCCGCGCTTTTGGCGTCCCCGCGGTCTTAATAAATCGTGTTTATTACATTATATATAAGATTTTTTTCAATCTGAGAAGTCAGTATTTTGCTGAATTTGCCATTAGTGGTAAGCGATGGTTTTCGGTTAAACGCTGTCTGTGTCCAGAAATTCTTATTTCAATCTTTTTGTGGAGTTACGTAACAAGAGGCATACGACTGCAGTCAGCAGTGTTGTTATTTTAGTTGATTTGCTGCTAAATCTCGCAGGATTTTATCACTGTTAACTGCAAAATTTTCAATCTAGCATTTAGCTGATTTTCTAGCAGGATTTTACCACCGTTTGGCACGTAAGAAATTCCTGACCAAAAACCTGTTTCAACAGTTTTTCAAAATGAAAACTTTTACACCTTCATCAAAAAATATACTTCTCTTTTTCAAGACGTTTTTAATTGTGTAACACCAGGACAAAGAACATTCATCTGTCTGCAATTATTTGGAATTTTTATTATGAAGCAACGAAGCTGCTTCAAGCAGATAATTGCATCATGACAAGTACTTAGATGGCTTGGTGAAGCTTAAATTATTTACTTGTGTGCTTGGTCAGCGCGTTAGATTAAAGGACAACATTGGTAGAATATGTTTTTATCACACGGCACGATATTTTCAAGTGGTTTAGTTACGCTATTACGTAGTAATGTAGTATGGTAGAAAACCTCCTGGTAAATCAAAGCTGCCAAAGTTTCGACATATATGGTTGTAAGATTCAGAACTTAAAAGTTGGTTCAGTGCCCAATGCCTATAATCCTTTTAAATAAAAGGAAGTTTGCATTGATGCATAGCGAAACATTGTGAGCTTAAAAGGCATAACTGGTAGCAAAAGCATTTGGGTACGACTAAAGAACTTTTTGCATGCCGACTGATGTAACACAAAGTTTTTAATTTACAAAGACCAGACTTACAGAAGTTGCAGGCCTAAGGCTATGCTCAGATTGTTTATCGCTGAGCATTGTTCTACTGTATAAAAACATGCAACTGCTTGAAAGAGATCGTCAAAAACTGTGTGTTGTGCAAAATTGAGGTAAGCTACAATTACGTTGCTCAAAATGTTGACTGATAGAAAATTGTGGGCCGAAAAGTGTGTTGGCCAAGACCGGGATTTTCAGCCCATGCTCATTCAGAGCGAGTGCAGGACGAAAAATTAATATATTGTATGACTTAATCACTGTCTGTGCACACTGCTGTCTGTGCACAAACACTGTCTGTGCACACTGACTTAAGCACTGTCTGTGCACACTGCTCTTTCCTCCCGCTGTATGTTTAACTTATTGTTACTAGTTGGTCTTGTTTTGTTTGTGCTTACTCTAAATGCTTATTTACAGTACGGTACTGTCAACGTTAGCTCAATATGTTTTTCACG
>JGI24021J15306_10003549_pt1 | contig 17670 bp, 7 predicted proteins | sample Ectturendosymbi1_FD_15306 | JGI IMG/M metagenome (IMG submission 15306)
TCATCCATAGATTCACCTATCACGTCCTGCAACAGAAAAGACATTCGTTAAAAAATGGGTTTTTTATCGAACAAAATATGGGTACGCATCTTTTTGGTATTTCATAATGCTTTGCTTCAAGCGCAGTCTATCAGCAACTTGAACAACATCAATTATGTCGAAAAAATTATATTTTGTGATATCTTGCACCTTTCTTGTGCTATTAGAGCAACACAACAATGAAAGGAACATTTATAGCTTCCTGGCTTCAAACAGCTACGTCTGCTGAACTGCATTACCTCACTTCTTTTGTCTTGTCACTGATAATGTGTCTGTTTGAGCCAATATCGCAAGTGTAAATATCGCATTCATAAGGTAAAAATTGTTTATATCCTTCTTGTTGCACTAATTTCAGCAACCCTATCTTATTTCATGAAAAACGTAAACAGTACTTATTACGTCAGTAGGTTGTGGTGAAATTTGTCGATTGTGGTTATCTATAGGGCTACAAATGCAGATTCCTTGCAAAGAAAGAGCTGTAGTTTCACTTCATTAAAACTAAAAACATATACATGTTGCAATGTAATGTCGCCATTTCTAGAGGTTAAGATACTTACTCCAAGTGCGGCATTGTAAGAGTCCATTTACAACTGAAGNTTTTGGTATAGTAAATGCAGAAAAATTCCGTNTTAGCAATAGTAGTTTTGAGTTAACAAACCTGTTTTGTTTGGTTTGCCAAAACGAACATTAACGTATGCTTGAAACTTGTGGAAAGATGTTGCCTTAAATTGAACTGTAAATACCTAAATAGTTCAATACTGCATTGTAAATACTTGAATAGTATTAACAATGCTGCATTGTATCAAGGTAATTCGTGGGTTATTCTTTTTATTCAATTGGTATTGCACATATAATCTATTCACATAATGTTAAATGTCATCGCATGGTGTAGCTTGCAAACGTTTTCAAAATTGGTAGAGGTGGATGCACTACCATCAGATATGGAGTATTGATCGCATTTAATTATTATCTGTGGTCTACATTTAATTTGCTGTAGCAAGTGTTGCCAGTTGAAATTAAGCAAACTGATATAATCGTGTCTTTGCAAACATGCCAACACACGCTTTATTTAAATATTGTTTTAGAAAGAACCATATAACGAAAAAGTGTGGAACGTATCTTTCTGAGCTTGTTGAAACGTGCGCGATAATATGAATCAACAGAATGGGTTAATTTACAGCCGTGCAACAAACATCTCAAAACTGACGCACATTTCCTTAGATAACTTAATTCTTTCCACTTGGCATTACAATATAAACTGGTTGACGTAGCCAAGAAAGAATTACCGGTAGCTAAGCTAATTCAGCTAAGCGTGTGCAGTCAAAAACTAAAGTTTCCTAAGTTGTTGGAATTGGTGTGTGACGCAACAAAGCAGACGCAAAGATGTTGTCTGGTAGTTAAAAACGTATGGCCTACAATGGCATAAAACGGAAACAGTGGCGAAGATTGTGTTGAGCTAACCTATCTTTCCGCAATCGGACACGGCGTCTGTCACAGCAAAGCTTGTCCTCCTTTCAGATGCAAAATCAAACCACAGCGTACCATTGCAAATTCTTTTGACAACGATGATAACTTGTCCAATGTTTCAGAGTTCAGTTTAGCTTTGTTTCTTTTTGCCATCGTTTTGAGAGCTTCTTCCGCTCTTTTAGGTTTTTGATGAGAAAGTAACCATCTAAACCAACAATATTATTGCAAAACGTTCGCTTGATCCGGAAGACATAAATTAGGGCAAAGAACAGTTGTTTCCAATTATTGTTTACAAACAATTTTACTATGTTAAAATATCAATACAAAGTTCTACTGTAGGATGTTGGTCTGGAACAGGGACCACCAAATTTTTTCACAGCAGTTCCTATAACGGAGAGCATGACCACCATTGGTCACAAAATCACACTGTTCCAGTTAATAATGGCGCCTCATTTGCAGACACACCTCAATTCCAAACAATAAAATTAAATAATTTCGTTCGTTTCTATGGCAGTGATATAATCCAGTTTTACAGAAGCACCGATACTCATCGCTCATAAAATGCTATTTAGCAAATTTTGACTCAGCATAACGGAGTACCTTGGCGATCTGACCATGTAAAACGTTGAAATGAAGAAAGGAAGAAATACGAGCGAAATTGCAATCTGCAGCTGGCGCCATTTTCTCCAGTTCATCGCTATGGAGGACAATATGATACATCCGAGTCCAAAACAAGCATTGGATACTGTACCCACATAAACTCTCCAAGATTGCTTCACCACCTCCGACCCTGAGAGAACAGTAGGAAGTTAGTTTATTACAACGATGGTGTTGAAACCAGGGTTGCGGAGCCGGAGTCGGAGTCGTAGGGAGTCGAAGTTTTTTCGGTGGAGTCGGAGTTGGATTCCTAACAACACTGGGAGTCGTAGTCGGATTTTTTTGTCCGACTCCGAATGTCCAATTTGGTCATTTTTTACATCACACTCCCAATTTGGGATTCTTGTTGAAATGATACAATTTCTGTTGAAACAGAGATTTCTTGCTGTGCACCACAATTTCCATTGATTTTAACAGCCAAACTTCATTCCTTTTAAGGAGTCGGAAATTTTGGAAAGGTCGGAATTGGAGTCGGAGTCGGATATTTTACCTCNGACTCCGCAATCCTAGTTGAAACTATTTAAAACGGTTCAAAAATAGCAAAAAGACGTAGAAAGACAACGGATNTTCATCAGTCATAGCCATAAAAACTGAAATTGCATTTAACAAGTGTTGCAGTAAAAGTTATCTCAATTTTCTTGTATCGTTAAACAAAAGCGGGAACGGGCCACATTTTGATCAAATTATTCAAACCGCTTTGAAAAGTCCGACACAGTGGCGTACGCAGAATATTTTCATGGGAGGGTTTCATTCAATGGCATGTGGTGATCATTTGTACTTGCTGTGGCTTGTTTGGGACGTCACAATTTGTCGTCATATTTATGTTTCCAACCCAACGTTTTGGCGAAGTTTCTTAACATAATATACATAATCTTCTTCACGCACTCCCCTTATTTTATGTCATTGCACTGAATATAAACTACAGTATCAGTGCTCCAAGTTAGGATATTGGAGGAAAATACACTCAACACTGCGACACAGCAGTTCATAACTCCAAAAATATCAGGCTGGGCATTAAAACAGGAGAGTAAAAGACATTCATCACTACATCAGAGCAATTTAAAACTGCAAAATGAGGCTGCGCTAATGTCTTGTCGAATACGAGCAGTCGAGCATAGAAAGTGTGCGGCTGGACTGGCTGGGGTACACGAATCTTGCTTAACTACACAAGAATTGAGAATGCGCATAAAGCACGCAAAAAAACATTCGATTTTTGTGATGTATAGAAGCCAAGCAAACTTTTAGTTTTACTTCTTTTCCAGCTGAAACATTATCAAATGCCTGAATGCTTCTATGTTAACAACTGCTGTTTTTGAGCTCGTGCAACAATCCTATCATGCTACAGAAAATGATAATGTAGCCGATGCGGTCAGCGCATGCACTGATCAACCATAGACAAAATAAAGACAATTTTTTGGATAAAGTGAACTATCGCGGAACACAATCTTAAACATGGGTAGTGGAGAAAGGTCTGCAAAAAGTGGTGAGATGGTTCCTGGATGCAGACGATAACCCAGATTCCCACCAAAACCCAGATATTACTTTTGGGGTCACAATGTTTCTTAAATTTGCATGCAAATTAACTTCGTGATATTTGCATTAAGTCGACAAATTAACAAGCAAAGGTGTGGGAAAACAATTAATCCCCTTTGCGCAGGTAATNAAGTTCTTGCAAAATATCAAACTCAAGGGGGCTGTTTTAACCCCAACGCACGCCTTGCGTACGCCCTTGGTACGACACGTCATTAGTTGCATGACTGTTTGTTTTTTACAACTTACTAAGTTGGAAAAGAATTGTGTCTAACTCCGGTGTTTTCCAAAATTGCTAAAACAATGCACCTTTGAAATGTTCGTGAAGTGAACCTTTGAATATGACAGCAAAAACGTGAATATTTTGGTTTCCTTGTAAACACAATCCTCAGAAGAAGATCGGTTAAGAGAGGGAGCGAGGTAAGTGTTGCCGGACCAGCACCTCATCACTTAGGCCGTAATGGCAGGATTCTGAGGGTCTTTCATAAAAACCTATCTCTACTGTGGCCAAGAGTTCCTTTCCAATCATCCTCTTTGTGAGATAAAATGAGTTCGTTATTTTTCACTTAGTATTTGTTTATTGAAAACCTAAATCCAGACGTATTTTTGGAGGTCTGCTGAAAATTTATTTCATGATGCCCGAAAAAGTGTAACAAAATTATGTTATAACGCTTTTACCACCCCTGTCATTTGTTCACATCTAGTTTGATTGTAACACAACCATCGTTCGCAAGGTAGGCAATTGCAAAGAACAGCAAGACTTTTCATTACGAAACAAAACTTTTATGTAAGAAATCGACACCTGCCAACCTACCTTGTCATACTTAGTCAAACAGAACATGTTTGTTGCCTTACCGTAAACTACACCAATCGTAAATACAGGTATGGAGAAGCAAGCCAAGAAAAAGCGCAACAAAGCAAATACGTAAATGCTTGGGGAGAATGACACTGCAATTCCACAGACAATTGCCACCAACGCTGATGCTCTTATTACTACAACCCGTCCGAATCTGCAACAACACAGAAAACAAGCAAAATTAATCGTGACTCTCGATCGCAGACAACACACCAACTTCCAAATGCTTATGTCAAGGTTTCCGTTCTTATTGCGAACCTACATGTAATGATCGTTTGAAACGTCTCACAAGTTTGCAATCAAATGCTTTTCCTGCTTTTTTGTAACACATTTGTTATGAACAACCAAACGAAAAAACACCACTCAGTCAAATACAAAGGAAAATTAGATGCATTTTACCTGCATTTATTGATGTAAAAATGAGTCTTCAGAAACGGTTGTTAGTCTTTTTTGGAAGAAAACAATTGGTGATGTTGTAATTTTAAACCATTTATCGTTTTAATCGTTATTATCCTTGTTTTTCCTGAATGATGGTTTTTCGATTAATTCATTCACAAATATAAAGTCTATGATAAAACAGCTTGCATGCGATTGCCTTGTGGAGCTAAACGTGTTTTTTTTGTATTTTGACTTTTTGGTTATTTCTTTGGTAAAAACAATGAACTCTTCCGAATTTGGTTTACTTTTCAACTGTACGTTTCTAACCAACACACTAGATTTATGAGTAGAAATTGCTTCTTGCTGTAGTTCAGTAATCAAATTAAATCCTTATGACATGCACATACAGCTCAAAAGCAGTAGTCAGTAGTCACTCAGGTAAATATTTTGAAGTACTAAGACCACCGCACATAGACAAAATACTTTAATTGATCAAGCTCGACATACCGCATAAAAGCCAGTTACCAACCAAGCATCGGATGATATTCCTTGTTAACAGTATCACGTAAGCGGCCGATATGACAACTTGTAAGTGCGAAGAGAAACCAGATTGACAGTTTTTTTGTATTTGTGTCTTTTGTCATAATGGTTGCTCCGATATGAACAAATTGAAACGTAACTGTGTCTTCGCCCAGTGATAATCCTACCAATTGAGACTGCGGCAAAGCTTGGCGCATGCGATCAACAAAAGGTTTCATTTGCTAAAAAAAGTGTTACTCATCAAGGGTTCGCAGACCCACGGGGCCCTCTAAGTTGAAGCAGGTGCTGTGATTTGTTTCCATCTCTTACATGCTTACATGACAACGTAGTTCTTCGACATTATGATAACAAAAGTGGCTTTCGTTTCAAAAATGAGGCAAAAAACGAAGAAACACATTTTGATACTGTCAAGATAGTTGGGAAATTTCTTATATCGAATTTCACAAAAATATCAACATCATCATCAACACGTTCGTGTTACTTTGGTAACGCCGCTCTAATTATAGAAGAATTGGCTTGGGAGAACAACTTTATCCAGCCATCCCCTCTGACTACATTACTGGGCATCAGGTAAATTGAAAACAGCATTACTAGGAAGATTTCAGCCGCTGATTCCGAATCTGAAATCAAAATTAAACCATCGCAGCACGCTTCACAATGAAGCATTTTATCAAATTACATAATTTGTGATCTGTGATCTGCGAGAAGAAGATTAACGCAATCAGTGTCCGCAAGTAGGAAAAGGTTTGGAACCGCTACTCTACGCAGTCAATTGATAGTTTGCGCAGGACGTAGCTGAGATACACTTAGCGGTTCTTAGCTTACGTTACAAGTCAAAGCCCTTACAATGTAAAACTTGTGCTCCCACCCACTGGTTTTACTAATCTGAGGAAAAGAGCGCAGTGAACAGAGCTGCTTGAATCACTTGTCTCCTAAGATCTCATTCACAACTTTGATCTTTCAAACTTTGAACTCATTCACAACTTTTACCTTGTTTTCTCATGCAGAATTGATTAAACTGACAATATTCCAAAAACTCTGTAACTAAAAATTCTAAAATAAAGTCGAGGTATTTTTATTGCTGTTTAGTAACAATGATTCATGGAAACCTATTCATGTACCCAAATCATGCGTCCTATTCGAACAGTTTCCATGTTCGTTTTTTTGAAGAGAAAGAGAAAAACGTGGAACCACTTTCCATTTTTACTAGATGTTATTTGTAGCATATGGGTTTGTTTTGGGAATTTTTGAGGTAGTGGCTTGAGTTATGGTCGCATTCCATGATGACATGATGCCAAAAATAGAAAAGACTTCATAAAACCTGCATCATAACAAAGCATCATTGACTACAGTATTGATTCTCGCACACGTTACACAACAGTTTTTTCTATTTTGTGTAATAACTACACTTCGTTAGTGTCAATTTTTTTCTTTTTTTGGAAAATAATTATTTAATTGCAAAAGAGCCGAGGCAATTATACCAAAGAGCCACATGTGGCTCTTCGTCAATTTTTGAATAAGACTTCTCTATTAAAAAAAGGAATAACAACTTCTTCACGGGAAAGTGGCATTCAATCCAGGTAATGAAGAAAATTAACTTTCGTTTTCTACATATAAATTCGAAAGATGTCGAAATTGCATTGGGTTGTATCTAAGATTATGTGAAATTTTAAGTTCAAAATGGCACGCCTGGCAACTGGCAACTGATACTAATATTTTATGAAAATACTACTTTAGATTTAGATTGCAATGCTGCAAAATGTCTACTTCAGTGTACAAAATCTTTCAGCAGAAATCAGATGCCTAGTAGCACAAGAAAAAGAGGCACAAAATCGCACATTTTAAAGGAAGTGCTTTTCACTCTCAAAAGTACGGGAACTCCCGGTTGGAAAATCCCACCTGGCCAGTTTAAAAGTTAAGGTAGTCTAAAGGGACTATTCTATTTTTAAACCAAAACATACACACCGAATCAGCAAACCATTTGAAGCTCTTCATTTACTCACTTATCTGACAACGCCCCTCCGGCAATTGCTCCAACAAACAATCCAAGAAAGTAACTCGAAGTAGAAAGTGATCCCAGGATCATACGGTCACAAACCAAATTCCACTGCCGCAAAAAAACTTNTGAGTTCAACTACTGATCAAAGTTTTTGGGGAATACACCTTGTTTCATATGTGGGGAAGTCTCTTTTATAAATTGTCTCAAAAATAAAATANGGTAGTTTATAAATTTCTCAAGGTTAGCATCGAGTTGCGTCTGCAGATCTCGCTTTTAATAAAATCGAAAAGCGTTTTTGTTTGTGACAAGATATGGCATTAATCTGTGTTATCCTGGTCTTTTACAGCTCATATTTCATCTCATCAAATGTCCTATCACTCGGAAAATTCTTATTTTGGTGTATTTTTTAATCAAACAACTACCTCCGAGTCCGAGGCAACTAAGCGTAGACAATACAGTATCTCATTTATACAATGCATCGCTGACGTGATCATAATAACGTTTTGCTTTTGTACAAAATACGCAATTTGGGGTTCTGTTAGAACCTGTATACAATTTACCTCCGTAACCACGGTGTCTTCCAACTGATCTCTTTCAAAGAAGTATCTGTCGCATTTTTTCACCGATGGAGGCTTTGCAATCGATCTTGAAACAGCAATTGCGCACCTCAAAGTGCGATTGGCCAAGCATTGACTGAGATTGTAATTGTAGAATTGGCACCTATCATAATCCTGCAACAGAGTTGTATGTGTATATCATGAATTGGCAGGAAATGTGAATTAAAATTCCTTACGGAAACAGAATGTGGAACCGGGAAGATATATTTCAGAGTCAAAGAGCCAATTTTCTTCCAACATGTGTGGAAGCGAAGATATGCGAGATAGATAGTTGTTCGTTGTTAGAATTTTGAGGTCAAAACCTATTCTGCTTTTTGCAGACTGGGTGTACATACTACGCCTATTGAAAAACAACAAAAACTTGGAACACGGAAATTTCGGCAGCTGATTAAACGCATCGGTAAACACAATCGTGATTTAACCCGTACCTGATGTTGCTCTAAATTTGCAACTTTTATTTTCCATCAACCTTTTCTACCGTTTTTATTTGTTTGCCACCTCAACATTGTCAGAGCAATCTGCACCACAAAAACCGGATTTCCCTGTTTTCACTGCTGGAATCACATTTGTCAGTCTAAGTCAGTTGGTTCCTTACCAGGGGTTCTCGCACACCCTGGGGTTGCGAGACATCATTCCAGAGGGTGAGTGAAGCATCCTTATCAATTACAGGTATTTGGAAGTGCTGCTGACGTCATTTGATAGATATTTTGACATAGGAGGATGGAAACGTCTGAAGAATGGATAATTTATCTATAGTCCTTCAAAATTTGGAAAAAAGTCATATAGAAGAGAGCTCAAAGAAGATCGTATAGAATTGAATTCAAGTCGTGCTCTTGAATTGCAATTTGAGAACAAAACTTTGGAAGAGTATTGGTGCTCGGCTGTGGTTGTGTTTTGAAGACTTTGTGAAACTGCACTAGCTTTGCTCATTACATTTGGGACACCATACAGTACCTTTGCGAGCATTTAGCGCTCTTTTGTCAATTAGGATGAAATCTAGAAATCGCTTGAATGCCCAGACAGACATGCGCGTTGCTATCAGCAACATAGTTCCACGTTTTGAAAAACTCATAAGCAAGAAACAGGAACAAAAATGTCATTGAACTGAACTAAATCATCAAGTTTTTAGAGTCAGCCGTTTGGTTTTATTATTTTGTACATATTTCAAGCAAGTGGATTACGTTTTTAGAGTATATCCAAATGTTAATCTGTGTCATCCTTTCTTGCCGGTGTATGTTTGGTTTTCTTTACATATTAAAAATGTAAATTTCTTTCTAAACTTTCGAAACCTAGTTCTTGATTTTAAATTGTAAGGGGTGCGAGGTAAGAACAAACTTTTTTAGGGGCGCAGGAGCAAAAGAAGATAGGAAAGCCCCGAACTAGGTAGTAAATTTATTAAGCTGCTGTTTTTTGCAACTTTTTGAATTGAAAAGGAAAACTGTTGACAGTGTGAGTAATGGTTAAAACTACTTGTCGTTCTTGGTGACTGTCACAGGCAACTGGAATGTTGAGACGTGTTCGCGCTTCATTAGGCGTCTTGCACTGTTTCACATTTGCCTGCTGCTATGTCATTCGTCTAAGTTTCGAAGTACGTTAGCCGCATGTGTATTTGTACTTTAATACAGGCTTATATGAGGTAGATATCGCTGGTTTAGTTGGCTACTTAGCTAGTGAAGTTTTGACAACTATAAAAAAAAACTATATTTGTCAGCCGTGTAGTTCAAAAGTTTAGAAAAATTGCTATAAAGAAACGAAGTTATTGCAGTAAACTGTAATCATTTCGCATATTTTTCTTCTTCCCAACTTTTATTAAATATTTTTGGGCACTTTGTAACAACCAAACATTGCTTTTTCCAGCCCCCCAAACCGATATACTAGACAGTGATGGCAATCACATCTCGAGCTGCGTCGAGCCAGTAATAAAAGTGAAAAAAACTTTCTATGAATCGCATTCATGTGTACACCGAAAAGTTAAGCAGCTACTNTTTGAAATTTACGAATTAGTTCAGATGGTTGTGCAAGCACAACNCAACCATAGGAGAAAGGCTTCTCAAACAATTAAACCAGACGAAAAAGGATTTTTAACACATGGAAAAAAGACAATGTCAGCAGCATCAAATACTTTAATCCAGTAAAATGTGGTCTTATAAATCATACATTGTAGTTACGGCACCGAATAAACTGGACTGAAAATCAAATTGCTGCATTTGAAAAAGATTTCAAGAAAGTCGGCTTTACCGAATCGTTTTATCAATTCTGCACCCACGGTTTTAAAAAGGAAATCTTCGGATCTCTTCTCAAACATCGTTTGGCTATGAATGAATTAAATGGTTATAAAAATACGTTTTTCTACGTTCAATTCGGTTTTATCTAAAAAGTTTCTTCTCCTCACAATTGCACTTTGTACATGTTTTGTGCTTCCTCTGCCTTTTCGTTATTTCCCAGACATAGGACTTTTTGCACTTTCAGACTGAGGCAAAGTGAGATTTGTGGGCGGCAACAGATCAGTGGTAAAGCGTCCGCCTCTCAATTGGAGGTTGGGTGGTCGATCCACAGCCACTGAGTGAATTGCTGTAGCACTTCTTGGGCAAGAGTGCTCACCTCAACCGCCCCGGCAAGAAGAACAATTCAGACTTCGGCCTGCCGTCACCAAATATTTTTAAAAAATCAGTTGGGTTCAAACAATTGCACAAGCACCGAATCATTAGCGTAGCCAGCCCAATAAATTTGGGGGAAGCAAAATGTTTGATTTTAGGCGAATAACGCACTATTTTCTTTGGGATACCGCCTCTCAAAGTACAAAATGACTATATGTTCTAAAAATTGGGGGCTGGCTCCGTAGGCCCCCCTGGCTACGCCTATGCACCCAATAACCCCTACATCTAGTCATGGTAATACAGAAGCGTTACATAATTGGATAAAAATGGACAATTGTGAAAAGTATCAAACAACTGATGCGAGCGGATTGAGAAATCTAAAGATGGTCATCGTTTTACTAAAGACATATAAATGTTCTAATCAAAGCATGAAATGTCCTGACGAAATTGGTAACCTGATGTGGACAACCACTTTCGTTCTTGGGGATGTATTGCAAAATTCGATAGGTTTGCAGGCATCACGCAAGCGTTTAAAATGTGATTGTGAGTACTTGAACCATGGGCGTCCACAGGGGGGGCAAAATGGGCCTTTTTCCCCCCTGGAAATTAGGCCCAAGAACCAAAAATTTCTAGAAAAACTGAAGTCAGCAGCTTAATTCCGAATAATTGATTTGATTCTTGCAATAACAGTTTATTTTCCGGTATGACATTCACACTGCACAAGAGCCAGGTTCATTGTTCTGGTGTCATGCAGTGATGAGCTTGCAGTTCACTCGTTTGCCTGCAGACGCAGGTTGCGAAACTTGCGAGCGCATTGTTCTACTGTTGGTCTTTGTTGTGTATCAATAACATGGCAACGAATTTTCAAAGGTTCGCTTTAAGTTACGATAGTTGGGCGTTTTGCGACATGCGACTGTTGAACTCAGACATCTTTGGCGGGTAAGGCAGCGAGACAGTGGCTACTGATAGTGTTTGATACTATGTGCAAAGAATCATGCGTGAATCTGTAGCAATGCTTTCACAAGTTTAAAAAATCTGTTGTTAATTTTAAACTGTGAGTGTGTGACCAATGTGTCTGAGTGAATAACTTAATCAAACTACGATTATTGAGGCTTCTTCTAATACAGTATAAAACTACGTGGCTTGTTAGAATACCTATGCAGGCTTGTGGGAATAAGTCTTAATCGTTAAGGTTTATTTCTGACTTCTGAGTGAATACTGAGTGCAAAGCTATTTCTGCTGTGGCGAGTATTCACTTTTCATCTGCTCAATTTTTTTAAGCCTGCGTGGTGTTCTGATTTTAGTAAGTTGTCAGGTAGTTGTGCCAAGATGCGCATCTATTTCTCATTGTTTGGAACAGTTTTGCGAGAGTGTCTAATTTTCTTGGTTTTTCATTGCTAATGTTGATCTGGCCGTTGATTGCATTGTTCTTAAATTATGACTTATTCATAGAAAATGCTGGCAAAAATGGGTACTAGGCAGTTTGTGAAAAGAAAAACCGTTTCTGATAGTCGAATTGCAAAAAAACATTCAGACAAATGATTTGAGAAATGAGTTCAGTTCAACCCATAGGTCAGTGGTTCCAATACTTTTTTAAGCGCGACCATATCTGAGTTTAATGAACATCTCACGACCCAAGCCCAAAACATCGAAAAAAATGTATTTTGTGCGCTTAAGAAGCAAAAATGTTTCAAACTACTCTACCACTGCATAGCTAAATTTTCATACTATCAACGCTGATACTCCATTGACCTATTTACTGAACTAATCAGCTCCAAAATACTTCCGTACCAATCTTAACTTTGCGACTAGTTGGCTAGTTACGGCTGGCAGCTGCGCTGCCATTAAAACTCGTGGAAAACCACTTATGATGCAATAATCCAGTTTCAATAAGGCGAAGCCAAGTGAATGTGTATGATGCAGTGATTCAGCCTATGACGGAATTGAAAGAACTTGAAAAATGGAAAGAAAAAGGTCGTTTTGAGAGATTTGAATCACCTTGGCGCGACCCATGCTCGGGTCGCGACCCTACTTTGGGAACTGCTGCCGTAGGTGCAGAAGCAGGCGAATTTTTGGGGGTACGAAATACTTTTGCTCGAATTTCCCCAAGCTTGCCGAAAATTTCTCGCACACAGATCATGAAGACCTTTTTTGAGCAGATCTCGAAAAAAGTAAAAAGAAACGTCCTCGTGCGATTCTGCAAATGTTTGGCGCCATTTTGTCAAATCAAACAACGTTGGGTACCATTTTTGCCCGTGGTTCCATGGAGTTTGCCCAGTTTTTCAGGGATTTTGCGAACATTTTCATTGATTTTGCCCAGATTTTCACGGATTTTTAGAGATTTTGCCAGGATTTTCGACAAATTAAAACTTTTGGAGGTGCGCTTACACCCTCGTCTCCTCCACCACTTGTTCAACCAGCACAGACCAATTGGAGAACAGCAAACGTAGCTGATAGTTCAAGTCCGATTCAGACGCAGTTGTATGGAGTTTACAAGGGTAGAAATACTTACGCACCAAATCAGGAACAGCTGTGACAGATGACAGGAAGAACACCTATGTGGCAAACTCGTATACACCTCGACTTGAGCAAGATTTTGAAAGGAAGCGAATAGAGCGAGTGCTTTCAAGGAGACTTCATTTGGTGGTGTAGAACCGGTAAAGCGTTTTGTGAATGTCTATTTTAATGGCAATATGAAAAAGATCAGCAAAATGTCGACTTTGCCCCCCACTGGAAAAATTTCTGCGGACGCCCATGGCTTGGACTACAATTGGCAAGCATACACTGGCATGAAATAAACCTACACATGTTGAATCCGGACACCACTCCTGCAAGCAAAATAACAACCTACTAGAGACCAACAGCCACCCAAATAGCGGTTTCCACCCATGCCCCCACGTCATGCAGTTACGGCGCTGGGTGCAAAGCTATGTTTCCTGTGGTGAGCTATCAGAATTTATCTGCTCAGTTTTTTGAGCCTGCATGGGATTTATGTACTCGGCTATTGCTGCCAACGAAACCCATTCTTTGTGATTGTTGCTGTAACATGGGGCATTTTCTTTGTGGTATAGAAAAGGTACAGCGTTTTGTAAATGTCTGTAAATGTCAATCGCTTCATCCAGCACCCGTTGCTCAATAAGCAAACATTACGGTTTTCAAAGGTTATTACCAATCTTCCGTGGTTGGCCAGCGATTTGTCTAACCCGCAGAGCCTGACACACAGCTGTGGCCTGTGGACCAATCTGGTTATGTGCATTTGATCCGGCAATGCTGCATGGTTGCACGCCCTAAAAGTCACACGAGAACATAAAAGTCACAATTTGGTATGTCAGCCCCACTTTCGTGGTCTTCCATTGAAATTGGATTGCTTTTATCTTACACCAAGGCAACTGGGCTGAAACTTACTGCTGCATAGCTTTGCATTTAATATCGCGTACACTTACAACAAACTTACAAAAAAGGTTCATTTAAAACAGTTTTTTTAAGGCGTTTTAGGGACCCGATTCGGGTCCCTAGAATTTCAAATCGGGTCCCTAGAATCAGAGAAAATTATCATCGGGTCCCTAAAATTAAAGAATATCGGGTCCCTAGAATCAGAGAAATCGGGTCCCTACAGATTCATACCGGGTACCTAACATTTTCCTTAAAAAAACTGTTTAAAATATAGGAAGCGTGAACGATTAACGTTGGCCAAAAATAATATTCTTACGTTTTCGGCACTTGGCTTTTTCTGTGATAAATTTCAAAACCACGTAAGCCCAACCGTATACTTTTATCAAACAACCAACCTCCCACTTGGGGCATTCAAATTGCTGCATTGCGTGTATTGTCCACGTGAGATAGCCAAAAAGTGCCTTTGTAGTTCACCGAGCAGAAAAATCACTTATTATGAAGCAGAGGCAGCGCAGAGTTGTAATCACAATCATATTCAAAATATCATTGTGCTAAAGCGACTACATAACTTTTAAGCCTATGAAGCAACAATATCACCTTTCAAATAGCAAGCAAGAAGCAATATTTTGCGTAAGTAAAGGCAGTGAAAACCTTAATCATTATCAAGTATGCTTTCATTTGAAGCAATACTGTACTCTAAAGCAACGCCATACAATTCAGGAGATAATGGATGTGAATGACCGGTTGCTTGTATGTACGCAGAGCTAATAGACGTAAATGACAGGTTGCTTTTATGTGCATCGGTTGATGGATTGCCGCACTTCATAGCCATGATCATGTTTCTATTTTTGGGAAACACAAACAAGCCATAAAGGTAAAACAAAGTTCTCTGAATTTGCTCAATCTTCACTTTGTCTTTATTTTTTCAAAGTTCTCATACGTGATTAAGCATCAGATAAAAAGCATCTATGTGCAGGGAAAACCATTCACAAACAGCTTTTACTGCTGTAGAATTTTCAAAAGCCTTTTAACTGTTGCTTTAAGTGGTTGATGATAAACTGTAGATTTTTCCATTGCAAACGAGAAATTGATATTTTGTGCACATTTTTTTGCATCAAATGATTCGATTTTTACAAACGTTTTGTTCAAAAAAGCGATTCATAAAAAAAGCCACGCAACATAAAACGTTCTTGCATTTTGAAACGTAAAAATACTCAACCTTTGTCACTGCATTCCAAGGTATGAATGTTCTTTTAATGGTGTTTTCCTCAGCACTGGTGTCGTTGGATAAAAAGTCAATTTCGCAACGTGATTTGGGCAATCCAGCTGAAATATATACAAATGTTAAAATAGTTTGCGAAGAACTCAGTTTACACCAACGCTCAGAGAAATATCAGAAGATCAACCTTGATCTTCAAAATAATTTGAAATTGGAAATGTGAAATGAAAACGAAAGTTATTTCGAAAAAAATCAAGGGATTTGAAGACTTGTCATTTTTTACCGTATTTTTTAATTTTATCAAGAATTTTAGAGAACATTCAAAAAACACTGAACTTGTTTTCAGCTTCCTGATGAATAAAAACATCAAGTTAACTAGTATCCAAAACCTGATGAGAAGTTTTATTTTTATGCATGAATGTCACTTTCATATTTTTGAGAGAATGCCAAGGTTCCAATTCTAAATAACAAGAAAAGTTTGATTTTTTATTAGAACAGCAAAATGTTTCAGTAAAATAACGCAAAAAAGACGAAGTGTCTGAAATTACTGCAGCGTTTCTTGAATAGCTGTGAATCACGTCAAACATCGGCATTAGGCGGGGTCGTTGCATGATTGCTGATCAGACCTGACCAACTGTAACCGCGACTTTTGTCTCGATGCGCAGTTCTCTGCTACTGACCCCATCTCTCCAGGTCATGTTTTCATGATGTTAACTGATGAGATCGGTGGTAGTATTGCAGTTTTATTAATTTTCATAACCGTAACATCGTTTGTTGTTCATTACAATAGATGTTTGCATCTCATAATACTTTAATCAGTTACATACTGTAAGCATATACGCCCAAGCAAGGACTGCAATCAATTGATATTTTCGGGGAGGGAAATGATTGCAACTTATTTCTGTACTATTATCAGGATGGAATGATAGAAACTTGTTGTTGTAAACATGTTTTTAAAAATTTTGAGGGACCAATTTTCCCACCAAGATAAGATATTATTGCATCACGAAATGAAACTTTCAAAGTATGCTTTTGTTTTAACTAATTTAGTTTACTTTTCTTGTACTGCGATTCACGAAAAGCGTCAGCAATCTACAAATTACTTTGGAAAAGGAAACGGTTTTAGTGCAAAGAGTGAATGCGGAACTTTTCTGCAAAGCATTAGTAAAATCTAGAATTGGTTAGTGGCACAGCAGTCTCCTGCATCTGCAAGTTTGCTTCAATTTGAAACCAAAAGACAGGCAGCAAAGATAAAAACAACACTTCTTACCTAAAAACACAGATGCCGTGTTCATAACTGCTGCAGGTATGAAGTTCAATATTACGATACCAAGTAGAATTGCTTGATATCTTCCATTTCCACTCACTTTCTCAATCAACTTTTCGTAGGAAATATTTACAGTCATGGCTAGCTAGGGTTATAGAAAGGGTTGGTAGAAAAATATTTAGCGCTTAATTTGTCAGAAGAACATCAAAGGAACGTGTAGTTCACACAAGAATATTTAAGACAACTTTTACTCCATCCAACCCATGTACGTTGTTTTGCTGCAGCCAATGCATGAAAGTTCCATTTATCGCTAGTCAGACAGTACTCGCATAAAAGTGTTATATGCCAGCAGCAGACGTTAATAACTTTTAGTTCCGTGTAAATCTCTTTTTGTTTTATTAACTTCGTGTTTGACCATTTCAAGCAATATCTAGTGAACACTTCATTCACTGTATTATGGAAAATCCGCAAGACTTTCAGTTCATTCAATATTGAATTTATAAATTCCGACAAAGATCCAGATTTCACGGAACACTTTATTCCGCGTAACGCTCGATTTCGTGGAAAACTAGAAGTATGTATACCAGAGTTTTTTTACCTTTTATGCTCGCTGTCCTTCCCAAACCTTCTACGCTCACTGTTCTTTACAAAAGAGATGAATATTTTGCTGCACGCAGTGGCGAGTCCACAAACATTTTGCGAGAAGATTGAAAGACATTGAAAAATTATCTGTGCGCTAGAAATAAAGTGTGAACCGCTTGCAGCACCAACGAATATTGCAAATGACACCCACGGTGTCGCGGCAACCGTGTTGAAAGCCACCACTGCATCCATTTGCTGCACCACATTGCCATCTGCACGTTAAACTTTACGTTTTTCTCAGCTAATATCTTGTCTGTGTCTCGACAAATGTTTATGCCTGAGTCACTTGAAATGAACCTGATAGGAAAGTTTTGAAGCATCTTTTCAGATATAGCAACACAACAAAGCACAAAACATCTCTCAAACTTTGCAGGTCCCTGCTTTAAAACTGATTGCTGCAGCTTCGTGCAAAACATACCTCGGCTCAACACCTCATTAAACCGAAAAAAACAAGGTAGAGAGAAAGGGA
>JGI24021J15306_10003550_pt1 | contig 17670 bp, 7 predicted proteins | sample Ectturendosymbi1_FD_15306 | JGI IMG/M metagenome (IMG submission 15306)
GTTTGCTTTCTAGGTTCTCGATTTTCTCATGAGCAACCTCTAAGCTTGTTTCGACAGCTGTGATACGTAGATTCAGGCTGGACTCAATCTGCGCAAGGCGCGTCAGCGTGGGTTCACTTTGTGCATTCTGCGCAATTGGATTTCTTGAATGCCTGAAGGTGACATTCTCCATGACACTGCAGTCGACTGCTGTGACAAGGAGCTCCTTACTGCTCGGCTGCCTGGACGGAATGCCGAGCGCTGTGTTTGCCGCTGGTCTATCTAGGAAAGATGAGCAATAACAAGAGAACAACGCTTTAATGTGGTAAAACCACCTTAAGTGGCAAATGATTAACTTCAAAATGGACTTCAGTGTATAAAAGCAAAATAAGCGTTGGTAAGATTGGTAGTTGTTTATAAATCTGTGCCCCTCGGGTAACGGATGGTGACTTTCACTAAAAAATGTATCTCTTTTCATTAACACTAAAAAAGCCTTCAAACAACTACATGCTTTTAAATTTTGCCTGAAACTGTACATGCTCCAAAGTATATCTCTTTTGAAATGCCTTGTTGCTTGTTTCTCAGCACAATTCAGATGACATTGCGCAAGCACAGCTTCCTATAGCAAAAGTGTGGCGCAAAAAGGGTGATATAATTAGAAAGCAACGATTTGGCTTTTTAGTTGTTTTGGATAACAAGTATAAAGCAGGTGATTTTATATTTTGAGTACAACTGGAAACCATCGGAATAGAGTGAAACTTTAAAAATCTTGCAAAGTTTTAAAGAAGCGATAGTGCAATAACTAACGATTCAAATGAAATCATATTGGACGTTTCAAAACACAAGTGTTATCATCGTCAACAAAGATAAAAGATTCGTCTATAACAACAATTGTATTCGGAAATATTTTGAATTATCATGTATAAATGACCGGTTGTTTCATCATTGTTTTTTAAATGTAAACCATTCAACAGAGATTGCGCTGGGTTTGAAAGATTGCTTTCGAACTAGAACACACCAGTTGGTCCAACTGACAAGTGCCATTTATTTGTTCGACTATTCCAATGAAACGCATTAACAAAAATATGTCTTGTGGGAATGTTGATTATCACGACCATATCTTCATCTGCTCGCCAAACTGCATTGTTGCAAAATTACATCGAAAACATCTTTCCGTTGAAAAAAACATTGGGTAAGGAGGTTTTTGAATGCGTTTTTGTCTCGGCAAGCAACCATTTGAAAGTTCCGCTTGAGCGAATTTTCTCGGTTTCGAGTGTCTGGTAATGGGCATCAAAGGTGCATTTTGCAGTTAACTCTTGCCTGTTCTTGTTGCGTGCAGCACGAGACTGAGATTTGAAGGAACGTGGGAACGTGTAGCCAGCATTTCTTTCAGAAAATACTGTTTTCGTTAAAGTTAATTTTTTGAGACGAAAATTCGTTCTCCGCAATCGAACAGCTTGCAATTATGCCTAGAGTAGAGTGTATGTTCAACAAAAAGAAGCTTGTACACGTAGTTACGGTCTACAGTATTTGAAATCATGCGTTTGTATATAAGCAGATCCTTTTATTCCTTGCGGGAGACTTCCGCTTCTTTTTATTTGTACATCGAAAAATATCGAGCTAAAATGAGCATTGAGATTGTGCATAGATCCCAAGTAGGCCAATATGAAGAAATGTGCGAGATTTGTGTAATAGCTTTGTAATATCATATGATATTGCATATCATATGATGTATGATATCACATATCATATGATAGCCAGTAAGCAAATCAACCGATCGGAACCTAATGATTTGATAAAGTTGGTTGCAGAGGTGCGAGTCAAACGGATAAAACACCTTGTATGTTGTTTAAGTTTTATGCTTCTCAGCTGGTGAGTCAGTTTTTTTCACACCTTCTGTTGATTAGCTTTATCTAATGATCAAGTAAGATGACCTTCGAATAATTACAACACCTCAAATTATACCAAAACAACCCAGTTTACCGACGGATGTCTCATACTGAGAAAATAGGACTCGTTTACTGAGATAGGCAGCATGCTATGATCAAACGGTGGCAAAGAGACTTTTATGCCTCCGTCAATGAGGTTAGCTTCTGTTTTCCGCTTTGCCTGAGCAAGCCTTATATTTGCTTCGGCTATCGACACAAAGTGTATTGTCAAAGACGGATGACTTCTTTCAAGCCCCGGCGCGATGGAAAAATATTTCTCAAGAATTATGAATTGATCCTGCTTTGCTCGCATTTTCTGCTGTTGACTCGGGGAGTCATAAAATACCACAGGACTTTCAATTCAACCTTTGATGACTTGAAGGATTCTGGGAGAATAGCGAAAAATCCATCAGAAACTGCGAGGCCGTCGATGAGTGAACGTCGCAGATGAAAAGATAATTGAATACCGAGTGGCCTGTCGAAATTACTGGACATATTGGTCCAGGCAGGAGGAACCGTTCTGAGTTATTGAAGACACTTACATAATTAAAAAAATTGCTGTAATTCTGGTCAATAAGATGACAGTTTATGTTGCAGCGATTTTGAAGTCGTGTTTATTTTAACGACGACGAGCGGCAGGCCGGTGCCTGAATGTACTCTTCGTCGCGTCATGTCGAGCGAACCAATTCAGGCAGTTAACGACAGATTGCAAACAAATGACAAACAATTAACAAAAGATTGCAGGCACGAATAGACGGATCGGTAAACTGCAAGCGTACAATCAAATTATACAACGAGGAAAAAACGTGAATGGAGAATTAGTTATAGAATGATAAAGGAGTTACTATAATAGAGAAGTTCAAGGTTTTATGGCGAGGTAAAGCGGTTAGTGCATTCAAGGTATTTAGAGACGCATTATATATATAAGTTGTGGGTTTAAGTTTAAGCGAAGGATGTCCAAATAGTAGAAGTTGCAACAGTCTTGAATGGTCGTATAACACACTTGACAATAAATCTTGCAGACCTTCCTTCAATAAAATTGATTTCACAGATTGTGAGGAGTACATTAAGGAGCAGGTGCTGTTCTGTTTCTTTATTACACGTGAACATTAACGTTAAGTGCGCTTGTTCAGGTTTAGGACACTGTGACCAAGCGCGGTCTACAGCGTAACTGCGTAACGATGTACTACGGAGATCGCTGCCATGAAAATGCCAGGAGTTACACTTTGAACCACTGTAGAAAGTTTCTAGACGTAACTTAAAGGACAAAAAACTAGCGGAAGTTTTGACAACAACGGGCAAGGCATTCCACAAACTAGCAGCTTTTCGAAAAAATGAGTTAAGAAGTATATTCTTTTTAGCCAAAGGTATCTGGACATCTAAACTGTTACGAAGGATGTATGGTGATAAATCTTTGTACATTTTTGAGATGATAGGTTGCAGGGTTGGTGACGCCATACCAAACATTATCGTATAGTAGTAAAGTAGAATTTGCTTTTCTCTTTTAGTACTAAGCTTAACTAAAGAAATGTCTTTCAAAACAGCGTCATTGACTGTGGTCTTCATGTATCCTGTGATTATTGTTTTAGAAGAGCAGCGATTTTGAAGAGGATGAGCCAATAAGTAACCTTCAAAATTTAAGGTTTTGTTGGGTCCATTGACATGGTGTCCGTAGGGGGGAGGGGAAACGGGCATTTGTCTCCTTCAAGAATTGGCATTAAGAACGGAAACTTCAAGTCAGCAACTAAGTTTCGATTAAGTCATTTACTTATTGCAATGACAGTTTATATATTGGTATGAAACTCACACTGCACAAGAGCCAGGTCCACAGTTTCGGTATCATACAGTGATGAGCTTGCAGTTCACTCATGTTCCCTCCTTTCCCTGCAGAGTGCAGAGGTGGGTTGCAAAAATTGCTAGCGGATTGCTATTGGTGTTTATTGCGTAACAATATCATGGCAACAAATCTTCGAAGGTTCACTTCATAATCCGATAGCAGGCGTTTTTTGTTGCATGACTGCAGAACGCAGACACCTTGGCAGGTAATTCAGCAAGCCACGCACATTTATACTGTGTGAAAAGAAGCATGAGTGAATCTGTTGCAATACTTCCACAAGTTCGAAAAATCCATTGATAGTGCGAGTGTGACTAGTGATTACTATAAATTTTAGCAATGTGCCTGAGAGTCAAACTACACTTATGCAGGCTTCTTTTCCCGCAGTATAAATCCGCGTGACTTGTTAGAATGCATGTAGCCTATAGTAGGCTTTTGGCAATACGTCTTAATCGTTAAGGTTTTGTTCTGACATCTGAGTGAGTGCTGAGTGCGAAGCCATATTTGCTGTGGCGACTTTTCAAAATTCATCTGCTCAACTTTTTTAGGCCTGCGTGTTGTTCTAATTCTAGTAAGTTGTCCGTGGTCGTGTCAACATACAGGTCTGCTTGTCCCGTTGTCCGGTTTGTAGGGTTGCCAGGTGGTGCCAAACTTGGCAAACATTGCCAAAAATCTTTGTTTTCAAAAATATTTGCCAATTTTGGCAAATATTTGTAATGCCATCTTTTTGCCATTTTTTGAAATACCAATTGCCACTAATGGCAAAACAATCTCTATCAAAACCTTAAATAGCAAATATAGCTCAACATCAATGGTCGTAAATCATGCACAACTGCACAAAATTATGTGCCTGCACACGATTACTGCCTGAAGATATGCTGCTAGCATGACAGCGTTGCGTTTCCATCACAATCGATCTTAACTGCGTATATTCTAAAATTGACTTGTTGTCACCATGTTTCAAGTCTTGCTGTTGCTCGACTTAGGTTTGTGTGCATTTATAGCAAGCCTGCCCAACATACGACCCGCGCAAAGCCGCCGAAGCAGTGGTAGGGGGGAAGTAAGGGGTTAAAGGCAATGGAAACTTGTATAAAGTAAAAACGCCTTTCCACCAATTATGCTTTTCTGTTCAGCAACCATGTTGACCTCAAAAATAATAAAAAAGTTATAGAGAACCCTTCTAAACTTTCTGGGTCTGCGGATAGCTGCAATAAATTTGTTTCTAGTTGATCTTTATAAACCGTGATATGAGCTATGATCCTTCGTGTATCAAAGCTATGATACTGTTATGAAAAGGTTCCTCTGCCCCTGTTTCACCCCCTAGGGTGAAAGAGTAGGGGGATTGCCCCTGTCACTTCCACGGTCTCCGGCGTCCCTGGGCCCACAGGCCATATCCACATACAACCCCTGGGAGCTTTTTTGTGGCCTGCGAGAGCTCTCTCGATTGCAGATTATTTTGCAACAGCCCGTTCATCTGATACTTGTTTGTCGTTACAGAATTTTTCCGAACTATAACGAAATAAAATAAATTATAGGCTTTTGCTGCTCACAGCAAATTCATGTTGATCAATATGGCACTTTGAACTTTCCGAGTAGTGCAGGTCTGATTTAACCCAGAAATACTATCGTGGGTCTGACAGACCCGGGTCAAATGAGGTCATTCACGTGAAACTGCGGATGCGGAAGTCGGCGCGCTTTCAACTCTTCAGTAGCGTCATGTTTTTGTGTGACTTGTAAATAGGTGCGCTTGCGGTCATCCACGCTCTTCTAGATTTTGCACAAGGGAGTGAGTTCGGGTCTGGCAGACCCGACGAAAGTATGAGTGTGCGTGACCGGGTAATGCTGACCCGACGTTATGGTTAGAAGAAGTTTTGCCTGTAAAAAGCTGAAACTCACTCAGTGCATGCTTCTACGGTTTTGTTAGCAGTATACGAAAGGAGAAGTTCTTCACGCCCGTAATTTTTTTTTATGAGTGATTCAGTTCAGGCATCCATGACACCTTCGCTCTATCAGGCATATATGACACCTTCGACACCCTGCTTACTTCTCATCAAAAATCGTATGATATTGCAATACAAAGTAACTTTGTTAGTGCTCAAACTGCTCAGTGAGATTTATATTTTCAGTGTAGTTTTTGTGATAAACTGCAGTTGAAGCAAAAGGTATTTTTTTTTTATTTTTGAAAACCGGGTCTAGCAGACTCGACGATAGTATTAATGTGATAAAAATCCAACGATCGTATTCCAGGGAAACAATGATTCTGAAAGTACGTCTAATCATTAAATTGAAATATTACATCTAGTTTCAACTATGAATCATAAGGAATCATTTCGCCCCATCTTGATTCCCATTAAAACAAATTATTTTTAACTTTCAACTTAAAAAATTGAAACATATGGATAAAACATGAATTATGAATGAAATATGATCTGAAGAAAAAACATTAAATATCGAAAAATCAATACTGCCAAAAACATTGCCATTTTCAAAATTTTTTTGCCAAAAATGTATCATAAATTGGACAAACACTTGACAAATTTTTGTAAAGCATCCTTGTGTATGATGAGTCTTCACCGTGAAACAATTAGCAAAGACAAACAATATTTTATTGTTGATCGCTTTGGATGAGATCGTAGAAGTTTGCAGCTCTTGTTTGTAGGTGATGCTGACAAATATTGGTAGCAGATCCCGTAACCGGGCAATTGCCCCTCCGAAATTTTCACAAACATATTCGCTTGTTAGATACAGCATCAAGCTACAATAATTCCGCCCCCCGAAAAACATTTACCAAAAATGATGTTGCCAGGAACATTCTATTTTTAGTTTCGCTATGCATACATGGCAAATAAATGTAGTTTACTTTGCCCTGCTGATGCTTAACGGCATAGACAGTCTGTTTCAGATGGTTTGACATGCGCATGATTCAATTTCCACGTGGGAAAGTCTGACTGGAACTTAACCATCACTAATTCAGCACTTTATGTCCTTACATGTAAATTTTTTAGCGAAAATGCTGTACTGCTGTTAAACGCGGTATAGTTTATGTATTCGTTGAATCCTTTTGCTTGGAAAAAAGCATACCATCAATATTTTCCGATTTTTGCGACCCAAACCTAGAATCTGTTCCTATTTACCAGCACCACTTCGATCAGCGTTGTCAAGTTTTTGCATGTGATGTTGAGGAAGGATTCTCTTTCCGTCTCGTCTACTGTTTTTCTCTCTTTAACATGCTTGTTGAAATCTGTGATCACGCCTTGCACGTGCTAGTTTCTGCCGTAGTTTTGCGTGTCGGTTCTTCTTCGTTTGAGCCCGTTCTTCAAATCGCTGCTACGCCGCACAGATCTCGGGGTCAGGTGTTGAGCAGCCACTCGATTGCCTCAAGCGTGTCGGTATCACAGCAGGACTCGCAATTCGATCCGGACCAGCTGCCATCACTTCTAAGATTCAGAAACAACAAACGGAGTTAACCGGGCCTGTGAGCTGAAAAAAAAAACGCTGAGGTTTTGGAGATAAAAATGTTTTGTTCAATTTTTGGCGATAAAACGCTTGTGTAAGACGTTGTGTTTTTGTGGTGTAAAACGCTTGTGTTTTGTTTCAGTGTGAAACATTTCAGCACAAGATTTTTTGTACTATCAAAGAAACCAGGTGGAGATCAAGATTGTTGGGACCAGAGGCGTAGACAAAGGGCGGGTCACATGGCTCGCCAGGGGGTGGGGGCAATTTACCCTCTAATACCTACAAAATCCATTGTTTTGTCACAGCAGTGTTGTGAAGTTTACTTCATCTTTCTTGCGGTAGCACGCATCACAGCACGCATTCAGGGAAACTGACGCATTGGCGCGGACTGTCTTCACGCATTGGCGCGGACTGTCTTCATGCAGGTCCGTCGCCAGGATTTCGCAGCAGGGTAGGCCAAAAACCACAAGGGGGGCCACGTTTTTTACATAGAATATTGAATGTATGCAGTAACCGGGAGGCCAAACATGAAACGAGGGGCACATATTTTAAATGAGGGACGGGCACCACTGCCCCCGCCCTGCGACAATCTTGTCTTCACGTAGGCGGGTGTGGAGGCGTGTGGACTCAGTTTCAGTTTGACGCAATCCTTGCGAAATGCAAGCTTACACATTCGCAGGAACCTCATCCTCCAACTTACTATTGATGCTAGACGGAAGCAAGGCCTTGAGTAGTTTTTATGATTCATCTATCCATCAAAGACAGTGATTCTTAGGGAGGCTCGTCACGTAGGGAAAGCCGATTTCGTAAACTAAGAAAATAATTTTTGTAGGCAATGTCTTTCACACGTGGTACGCACATACCTTTCGAATATCGTAATACTTATGAGTCACCAAGTTGTGACTGGAGCGTTATTTATATATTACTTGATCGCAATGATCACAACTTGATGGTTAATAAGTTCTTTTCTGTTGACTGACAAGACTAGCCTGTCTACACCAGGTAGCGTTGCCAGATGCGTTTTGTAAAAATACCGGCCATTTTGTCAACAGTGCCAGATCTAGGCTGTGTCGTAATTCGTAAGGGGCGCAGGGAAAACGGACACAATGAGTATTGTTAAGCCACAATTAATTTGCCCGTATCTTGGCTGGCTCATTGCATTTCAGTGTGTGCGTGACGTGACAACCGAACAAAGATTGCGTCAACAGCAGGAAGTAAACTTCTCTGAAGGGACAGTCCTGACAAGATTCACTACTACAGTCATTATAATTTTAGAAATTTGGCGTTTATTGCTTTAAAAGTTACAGCAAATTNTCTATTTTCAAAATACCGGCCTTTTACCGGCAACTGCTCAATTAGCGGTAAAATACCGGCCATCTGGCAACCCTAACACCAGGAGTGCTCACACTTTTTCGGCATGCGATCTACTGTACTTATAATGAATAAGTCAAAATGATCTACCTACTACCATAATGTAAAATATAGATTTATCAATGAAGGTGTTAAAAAGTCTCTTTACAATGCACGTTTGCGCACTTTGCATACCCACACGAGCCCATACTGCACAAGACAACTATGTAAATTTTTGTCATTGCCTGGCTGTACTCTGATGACTTGCACTGAATGGAATCAGCCAGGGTGTCAAAACCAAGCGATCTACCCACAGTACTTTGGAGAACGGCTTGTGGATCGCGATCGACATATTGAAGACCCTTGGTCTACACCAGGGTCTCAAACTGCAATTGCCCAGAGGGCCAAATGAAAGATTATAAAGTAACCGGAGGGTCACATTGTGACGCTGACGCAACAATGGCGGTACCTGGACCTTATTAGAAACAGCTTTTACATCTTATTTCCTACGAAAGGTATCATGAGTTATAGGCAAATCATTTCTAACCGTCTCTACGTTTGTTCAGAAAAGAACTTGTTCACTCGATAGCCGAGCGCTTTTAAAATATCGTTGAATCAACTGAATAACCGCAATGTTAATTATTTTAAAATTCCGAAAAGGCATTGCGGGCCAGACAAAATGCCTTCGCGGGGCGTATGTGGCCTGCGGGACACGTGTTTAAGACCCCTGGTCTGTTCTGCAACCCTTGTGTGACGTTTTCTGTGCTGTTACATCAAACAAGGCGTATGGTCGTGTTGAATAGGACACAATCAGACTGTCATGGTGCGAACAATGAAAAGAGTAAAGCTAATTGGGGCTGCCTTCATATTAAATCTCCTTTAATTAGATGGAGAAAGTCACATAGTATAGGTATTCTTTACTATCTGAACATACATAAAACTTAAATAGTATGAACTCCTTTAGACTAGGTCGGTGGTATGCAGACTGCTTTAGTGAATGTAGGTGGTTGTTGTATGCTAGCCATTGATCGGTATCAGCGTAAAGTACTTATAGCAACTATAATGCTAGTAGTGCGTTTTAGATATCAACTCCGACTATTTGACTCTGCCAAACAAAGTTTCTGGTTACGCCACTGATCAGGACACGCCTTCCCAAGTTTCGCTTGATAAAGTGATGATATTACGGCAAACGTTGGCTTTACACCCCATCTAAGTTTCAGATGGCATTGATCCTAACGCTCAGGAAGCCAAAGAAGTTAGTGATTACTAGGGCCATTTCTTATGACTTAAATCTTGGCAGTATGGCCTTATTTTTCGGAAAATATGACTTTATATGACCAAACAAAAATATGACTGAGCTAGAACATGCAACTACTGTACAAATAAGCATAAGCAGCGAAAGCAGGCATAAGAGATGGTAATCTCATGGTTTGTTGAAGCCCCACTAAAATAAACGGCCCAAAAGATGAGCAAAACATATAGTTTGGTTTAAAGCAAATTTAAAACATGCATGGACATTGGTTTAATTCTTTGGGACAGCAAGAACATGCATTTGTAGGCAGTGCATTGTATTTCATCCATATAATTTGGTTAACTTACGTCTTTGCCAACACCTTAGGCTGGCCCAGTGGGTTCAGTTTGCAGGATGCAGCTTAGATCTAGTGATATATTAGTTTCGCCTGATATTTTGAGATTGCTTTAATGGTTTCTTTATTGAATTAGGTTGAAAATATGCAAAATATGGCTTTATGACCTAGCATGGAAAATATGACTTTTCGAGACTTTATAACTTTTGTTATAGACTTCAAAGGGGTGCGATTTTTCTGTCAAAATTCGTTTCATGGCTTCCTGAAGCACAGAAAACATATGACCTTCATGACTTTAAATGGCCCTATAGATGACTCACAATGTTTGGCCTTGTGCAAGAGACGTTTTTGCTGGTGCCGTTTTTGCCCGTCAATTTCCTCTAGCATGTTGCAAGTCTTACTTCCCGATGACAAGTATACGCTCTGTGTTTCAAATACCGAAATGAATCATGTTCCAAATATATCTAATAAAATAGAGCTCAACTATATGACATTTCTATTTTTGTACACGAACATGTACGGAGTAAGAGCGGTGCTGTGTTCTAAGCAGAATTTGTGCATAATGATTCATTTCTGACGCTTTATGTTGAGCAACACAAGGGCCACTAGGCACAATTAGCTGCCTTTAATCATTTGGATGCATGAACAAACCATTGCTATTACAATTGGAGTTTCTGCTAGGTTGCCTGTAAAAAGCTGAGCTCCGTAAATAGCAGAGCTTGGTTGCGGAGGTTTGATGACGTAACCGGAGTGGAAAAAAGTTGCGTTGCAAAAACAAAAAAAGGAAAAAAAGTGAAGGAAAAATGTTGTATCATTGCAACTTAATATGCGTTTTCCCCAAACACGGAATATATGGAAGTTTGCGATGTTTAAAAATTTTATACATTCACAACTGTTGAAACCTATTTTTTTGTCCCCAAACCGTTGTGAAACTCAGATAACCAAAAATTTTTAAACTTCAAAATAGACTTTTTTTACCGTAGTGTAACGTCACCTTTTGCAGTAAAATTATTTTTGCTACCGTTTACTTCTCATTGCTCAACGAAAAATATCGGTTTTAGCGACTCCAGTTACATCATCAAACCTCCGCAACCAAGCTCCGCTATTTACGGAGCTCCGCCTTTTACAGGCAACCTTTCTATTATGACGCAGCCCAGCTGTTTCAAGAAGGTAATTGCATCACAATAAGAAGCAACTAGATGGCTTGGTGAAACTTAAAATGATTTTCTTTGGTGCTTAGTGAGCGCATCGGCTTTAAAAAGACTACGTTGGCAGAATAAGTTTTTATCCCACAACACATGATTTTTCCAGGTGGTCCTGCTGCGCCGGGAAGTCGTAGGCCTAATGCCTGGCCCCACTGATAGTGAGCGCAAGAGCAAAATTGATACATAGCTTTGCAAGTGTATTTTATATACCTCAAAAATAGCAATTTTTTTATCAGAATTTCACTATATTTAGCAGATTTTAGCTGAAATTTTGTGACAAGGTTTTTAGCAGGATCTAGCAGTTTTCGTGACCAATTTAGCAGGTTTAGGTGACAACCATCACGCAACACTGGATTCATCATAATTGTAACCATCACGCAACACTGGATTCATCATAACTGTAATTGCAACGACTTACGTACTTAGCCATGGTCGTCGCCAGCGGGTGGGGGCAGTAGTGCCCGGACCCCCATTTCAACTCTGTGTCCCCCCATTTCATGTTTGGCTCTCCGAACTACCACGAAGCTGTAGAATTCCTATGCGCAGGTGTAGATAGTCAATAAGCAATAGCTTGTTGAATGACTCTAGTTTGCGACATTATGTTTGTTTTCCAAGAGATTCCACTGTTTTAGTCGCCCTAATTGCCAACATAAGCGTCTTAAACGATTTATGTAAACAAAATTTTCGCTATGGTGAACCAAAATCGCGTCTTGTTATTTCATGACGGAGTTTAAAGTTGTGCGAAACACAGAGCACTATGAAATTTGCAGCTGTCCTTTCAATGAAATTAGTTATTGAGTAGTCACACGTAGGTAGTGTACNCTCAGGGGCAGATTTACCAATAGGCNATGTAGACTTTAAGCCTAGGGCCTCAAGATCCAAGGCGCCCTCCAGCAAACTGTGGTAGGCATAGAGTCAATTGCTCTTANTGTATATGATCAGTTCCATAAATAAACATTCGTCAACAATTTATGTCAGATTTTGTGTCGACAACGCCAGGGTTTTCCAACAAGTTTTCACGAATCTTAATATGACCGTTGCTCAAGCCGCATGCCAACTGTAGTGTCGACATTATCATAGCACTTTGACTGCGTCCTGCTATTGATGAATCGCGTCGATTGTTACGTGTGAATTAGGCAAAAGGTTCCATACGCACCTGATCAAAGGTTAAACTGCAGCTAAGGTACATGTGTAAGGCTAGCATTATCCTACAATTAAAACACAGTTGCTTCTTCTGATCTTGATCAATACAGCTGCTTTGTCAGCGTTTCTGTTCAGTCATTCAGAAATCAGATTGCCACTGAGTACTACTTGCACATAAACTACTTGCGCAAGTTTGTACTGTCCCATGTTAAGCAAATCAACGAATTGTTGATGATCTTAGTAAAATAATAAGCAAGTCACTTTGCCAAATTGCAACTACATAACTCTACCCAAGGAGACAAAGGGTAAGCAAATAGCCAGAAAAGGACAGAGCAGCGTTTGGGTCTGACGTCTGATGCCTTACATTAGTGGTTCCTGGTCGGTCTGCCCAACCACGCGGAGTCTTATTTCTTAGTTTGATGGTCACAAACTGCTCAAGAGAAAGGTTTTCTGAAGATTCAAAAGAATTAAAACTGAATAAAAGGATCACAATGTTCCAGGACAGGTTGTCCAACACTAAGCATTCGGTGCATTAAAAATGACAAACTTAGGCAAACAATTTTAATGAAATCCTATAGGCAATTTTGTTGTGAAGGCCAGGACTAAACCCTGTTAATTGTTTATCTGCTCTGTTCAGCCTGACTTGCTTCGATGGTTGTAGCTTTTTATTTCTTAACACGTATTTCAATAACGACAGCACAAGGAAGTTTAAACCTCACATCCTTTCGCGCGACGGTTTCGTTGCGTTCGTTTCTTTGCAGTCTGGATAGGAACAAACAATCGAATCGTGATCCTAGCAGTTGCAACCATTTGGGATGTTTTAATTGACGTGTTTTGCTCGTGTGTGCGAGATTTTTACAGCCTTTGTCATAACGACCGCCACATAACGTGTAGTGTGTTTGGTTTGTAGGAAATTGTATATTTTGGGTGCTACTGTTGAGCACAGCGAAGAAAAACAGATGTAAAGTTGACGTAGGCCATATGTTTTTCCAAAAATTTAACCATGACGTTTTTGTTTGTCTCCCCTGTCGAAATTACAATAGTGTTCCCGCCAGCCAAGGATGTATTACACAATTCCGTGTCACTGAAGGCTTTTGCGCCGAAAGTAAGAACAAGGGCAGTCATCGTGGGGCGCTCGCAGTAAGGATCTGCAAATTTTTATTAACCGTACTTTTAGAGCAGGGGTTCCCAACCTTTTGCTTCCCATGTACCCCTTCAGCATTCCGACACATGAGCATGTACTTCTTCAGCATTTCGACAGATGAACAATGAACATGTACCCCTAAAATCTCGTATGGCAAAATGTTTTATCATGGTTATTCATAGATATATTTAACAATATCTGCATAACTTTCTTTGTCAAGTTTAAAGTGAATAAAGTTCACATATCGCCAGCGACTTTTTTCGTGGCGGTTGCTGCATGCATTCAACAGTGTATTTAAAAATGTGCCCCCCCCTTGTGATTTTTGGCCTCCCCTGCTGGGACATCCTGGCGACGGCCCTGTACTTAGCACTGCTCCTTTGGCTTAGCACGTGAGAAGCGTTGTTGAACGTCGAGTCAAGCAAAGGTTGTTTTCACGGATCATTGCCAACTATTGATGTGCAACAACTGAAGCATGGCTGATGACAACCTCTGTGGCCACGTAAACAAGCAATCAAGAGTCAAGATAATAAGATTCAGACACGATATGTTGGCCAAGCAGACTACAAAATTATTTCAGATAAAAAAACTGTTAAGTTTGATTTTAGTTTTGCTGCACAGCATGAAATAGTATATACAAAGTGAAAACGCTGTCTTTTTGCCTATTTTTGGTATTCGTTCGCAACATAAAGCTTTTTGCTGCTGTCTGTTCAATACAGCGTACTAATAACACCGGCATAATTTAATGCCAAACAGGCACACCATTAGAAAACATGAACCCTTACAATTACTGAAAGACTAAAAATAATTACAGTGTTGTTTCTCGGATGCAGAAACAAGTTTATGTTTATTAATGTTTTCACAAAAAGCACGAAAAAACGTACAGCAACAGAACAATTAAGGCAAAACAATATCAAATGTAAAATAAAGTCCTCACTCGTGAAACAGCAGCAATCAGTTTAGTTTTTTCAAAGGCAGAGTGGATAATCAAACTGCTACGGCTTGCAGACGTAAAATAGGAATTTCGAGACAATGTCGTTGATGACGCTTGTCTGCGAGGAAGAAGCGTGAAAGTGCAAGCCAGTGTAATACAAGTCATGTGGTTAACTTTAAGGAAGTGAAGACAATCCAGGATCGAAACCTATTTTGCCTCTCAACTTAAGTTCTGTTTTCTGAGGAAAGTAAGCTGAATTGACCGGCCAAGCAAGTTTTCAGCTACGTTTAGAAGAAGCTGTGCCTTAGCTCACCCCAAGCATTGTTTGAATCATTACTTAGAGGAGCAATTTTCAGAAAGCCGGTTCTGAACAGTGCTCACTGGTTTTCAACAGATTTCATTTTAATATTGTTGTGAGGTAATTCTTCCACGACTTGTGCAGTTTCTCTTGGCATCGGACGCTAAAGGTAAAGATCATATAGTTAAATTTCTTGCCAAAGTTTGACTTTTGACTCTTTCGGTTGTATCTTTAATACGAAAACGACACACTTTTTCAGTAAAAGGTAATGCTACCTTGACGTATATATCGTTGACGTGAATAAATTCTAATTGGAAAAAGCAAAGAGCGGAGATGTTATAGGTTTTACAGCAATTATTTCTAAATTAAAAATTGCCAAGGAAAATCGAGCCTAAAATCTGTGATCATGTAAATCTTTGTAGGGAACTCCAAAAACGCTGCGCATGTCTGGTTGATAAACTAATTAAGGACGTGGACTCGAAAAGTTGCTCACTACCACGGCAAAAAGTATCAAACAACACTGATGAGGCGCTGACTTGTTTTGCATGCAGCATTCATAAACACGTTGCACGTGTGATTACGCCTGCAATTCCTTCTCAATTAAATCAAAGCAACACCAAATGATTTTCTTCTTGTTGGTCAAGCAAAAACCACAGCACGTTTTTTCTTCCTTATTTCCAGAGGATACGGTTCAGATCGGAATAAAGGGACTTACTCCATAGTTTGTCACTACCGCGAAATGAACATTCGCTTGAGAAGTTAGCAAGCTGCCCACATATACGCGCTGAGCTTTTGATNCTGATCAATTTGCTTTGAATTCGTTCTGATGTTTTCTGGGAGGTAAGATCTAACAATGCACACTGTGAGAAAACCTGCTTGATTCATCCAACAAGAACTCATCAGTTCAGGGCTGAATTTTACGCTTGTCTGAGAAACTGCCCAAGTGCATTTGAAAGGCTTGAAGTGGAAAAAAACATTGGCAAATATCAGCTGTTGGCAATTTCGAGTAATACTAGGATAACCATAAAATATATGTTTTAAACCGGATGGGCAACCGGAATTTGAAAAAACGTGAGAGGAAATGTTTAGTAAGGTTGTGTGATCCCCAGAAAAATTTGGAAGATTTTTGCTATAAATATTGTGAAAAAGGAACAATAGAATGTCATCGGTTCTTTTCCGAAGAAAATTCCCCGAAATAGGCGTTTGTCATCCCAAGCACTATGCAAATGAATTTCAAAAAATGGTAAACGCCACTTGCTGTTATTGAAAGATACAAAAACCTGTTGGTTAAATGATAGTTAATCTGATAAGTACGAAAGCGTCGCGGTGATCGTTCAAAACCACAATTGCACGTATTGGCGACAACAATATGAAAATACTGCAGAGGTTTACGTGAAGGCTGCCGAGAAGTTATGCTCTGCTGATCACAGGACGCAAAGCTTTGCTGTCCGGCGACGCTAATGGTTGTGTGTAACGGTCAAAAAGAAGGGCTGTGGTCGCGAGAGTTCTCCAAACACTTGTTTACAACATACAAGCTTGAAACAACATGCCATCGAACAGGTGCGCAGAATTGGAGCTAAGGTTCACATTTCGCTCGGAAGTATCGCCCTTGGCATCATTGTTGGACGTAGCCCATTGGTTTCACCTCTTTGTGGAGCAGCAGCTTGGTACTGAAGCAAGTATTTAGCTCTCCAGTGATTCTGTCTTGACGTTTATAAAGTTCCTTATAGCACAGATGTTAAAAATAGTTGCCTCTGTTGCTTTTAGTGCCTAAATGTTCGTACATGGAGAACAGGCATCAGTGGAAAGTGTATCAGCAGGCATCAGTGACAAGTGACGAACAGGCATGAATGACGGAAAGACATCAGTGACAAGCGTATCGGCAAGCAATTTCTGTGCACATAAGTCATGTTTATGTTGTGTCAGAGACGGCAACCTACCTATTTACATTACAAATTTCTTCCTGCTTTGCAGCAAAAAAAGTTTTTAAAAGTTTCGATGCTTTGACTACGAAATAAAACTAGGGGTTTTCTCCATTTTGACTTGATTTTTCGTTTTTGTTGTGCTGTTCACAGCAAGCACATTTCCTGAATATCTCTGCTGATTGCGAATTTCGCTGCAATCTTATGATCTTAACCAACACATGCATGCAAGGCATACTGAGGCAAAGAGGAGCTAACCAACTTTCAAACGCAAAAAAATGGTAATTTTCTGGTGCCGAGAATTTTAGATTCGCAATTTATTTTAGGTTAACTTTTAAACTTTAAGCCTTCGTGGGTCTTGCAATCAGAGACCCGAGTCCAGGAAAGGAAGCGACGCAGAAACTGCAGGCCTGTCTGGCACGCCAGTCTTCTTGATAAAAGTCTGGAATCTTCGTCCCCGATTGCTTGTAAAAATTCTGAGGGCTGAAATGTTGCGCTCTCACTGTCGGTTGCAGGGCCAATTTTCGAAATTAATGGAGCGCGACAGACACGTGCAATCTTTATTTTTAACCACAGGAACGGCAAAATAGGAGTCACGTGTGTGCTTTAAAAAACCCCAAGATATGGGGTTTCCCTCAATCAGGTGAGGGTAATAACTAGGGCAAGTTTTTGTTGCAGTAAAAAAGTGAGAAAGTTGCATTTATTTTCAACGAAAGTTGCATTTATGGGCAGTGAGTTGCATTTATGCGCCGATTTGACTGCGAAAGACTTGACACAACCTATTTTCGTTTACGCGGAAGGTAAGATTTTCCGCACTTCCACCTCTAATTGAGTTCGGGCACTGTCGTCTGGGGTTGTAAGACTTCTAGCCTGGAAACCAACTGTTTGGCTGGG
>JGI24021J15306_10003552_pt1 | contig 17667 bp, 9 predicted proteins | sample Ectturendosymbi1_FD_15306 | JGI IMG/M metagenome (IMG submission 15306)
TGCGAAGAACAATAATATGTATATGTGGCGCGAACAAGCAATAATAGAGTGATCGCGGCGTCTATTGTTGCGTCCTGCCGGATATCCGATCGCAACAGTAGCATTTTGAAAAATAGTGAGGCTGCAATAGAAAATGGTGGCGCTTTGTTATCTCGATTTAAGTCGGAAGACAACAAGAAAGTGTGAGTGTGCACGCTGCACCAGTGAGTTGTTTGAAGGCTTGTTATGTCGTAGTTCGAGCAGATCGTCAAAAACAATCTGACAATCATTTGGCTTGACTCATTGAGAACACTGTTTGTGAAATGTTCAAGCTGGAACGCAAGGTTCGTTTGAAATCAATTTGAGGACTTGTGGTGCTCTGTTGGTTTGGTGTCAGTGACTAAAGGGGTCATGATCACCTGTTTCTTTTGGAAAAGTGGTCAGCATGAATTGACAAAATGCCAAGAAATACAAACGCAGGGTGTAAGGGGCATGTGAATTGAAGAAGAACTTTAGCGACCGTCCGAAATGTATGACGAAATGAAATGAGGTTATTGACTGAAGCATGTTGAAGTTTTCGCCAGCAATAAAAGTAAATACAGTAAGAGGTTTAGAAAATACAGGTCACTTTTGCTTAAGACTTGTGTATGAAGTCGTTTTCTTGTGTGCTTTTAGTTTCCAAGACATCTAGAGCCTGTTTGCAAAGTTGCAGTTTCAGGAAATTGGCTGAAACACGTAGGTTTTAACACTGGTAAGGGAAACTTGCTTAAAACGACAGGGGATCTCGAGATTTTGATACAAAAATATTGGCTTACTTTGTTGTGAGTGAAGTGGTCAGAAAAAATGTTATTTAGATGTCAAAATGGCGAAGGTCCGGTCTACATTCATGATAATTGAGACCGTCATTTTATCAACTGAGTGCCGACGAGCACGTTAGTTTGGTGGGTTTCTGTTTCTTATGAGTGCAAAAAGACCACAGTTGTTGACATAAAACTAGTGATAGAGCTTCGAAACAATTGAGCTAGAAAGATTAACGGGTTGCAGGTCTTTTTGTTGGTTGCTGAATCAATAGGAACGGTTGGAGTGGTGAAGTTTGAATTTTGCTGAAAAGCATCACTGCTCTGTTTTTAGAGCAACGATTTATCGAAAGAGCATAGCATTTCGCGATTTCATGTACAAGAAGTGGGAGGCACTATGTTTGCTGTTTTGGATCGAAGCAGAAGACTGTAGCGCTTTGCACAGGATAAAGGGCGCTCCGTGTTTTGTGTAAGATTTTGAAAAGGAAGCGCGATGCTAAAAGTTTGTCACGTTTTGAAAAGCCTTAGCTTCGCTGTGAGCTGAGTGTCTTGCACCGCAATAGTGTGTGGAAAGATCGGGAGAACGCATAGCACACGACGACTCCATGCTCAAAGCAGATGGCAGAGACACTTGTATCTTTGTTGCAAAACGTGAACCAGAAAAGTGCAACGTATTGTATTTTATATAGGAAATAATCAAAAGATGAAAAAGAAGAAGCTGAAACCACAATTTAAGATGTTTCAAAGTCTTTGCTGAAACTGTGGCAGGACTTTGCAAGGTTAGCAGATTGTTTAAATGTGATGTTTAGACACAAAATGTTTGAATAGTTTTGTGAACGCGCAGGAGAGTTATTCAACGAATTTTGCCTTGTATGAAATTGTAGCAAATGTGTGAGGTTGCTGGGGAAGCAAGCCTTCCCACCGCATCAAGACACTGTGTAAATGAACAAAAAGGTTTGAATTGTTTTGAAGCACAAGGCAAGAGATAGTGTGAGCTGATTTGCGCCAGTAGGGAATTTTGCAAGAACAGTATTTGTTTTGAAAAAATTTTGGTTGGGGATTCGAAACTTGTATTCAGAAGTCCGTTCGTGGAACTTGTACGCGAGACTGATGTGCAGCGCACTGTTGTCTGATGGTTGGTAATGTGCTTTTCGAAAGGATTCTTGAAGGGAGAAGAGGTGGGTGGACTTGTAACTTTAGAAGAGAAAAGTGTTTGTGATTAGAAAGTTATGAATTTAGGTGGCGAAAAGTCGAAAATCAAATTTAGCCACGTAAGCGCTGAAAAAATTTTGAAGAAAAATTTTCTTTGTCCATAAGATTAGTGTGTGAAACATTGCGTACCGTAGTGTCGTAGGTAGTAGCATTTGCTAAAGATTACTTCGCGCATATTCTGTCAAAAAGAAGATTTTACCTAAGTGTGTTTAGTTGCANTAAATCGAGAAGGTTAGTTTGACATGAGGACCAAGTTTGTGCTTTGTTNAGATAAGATGATGTCACTAGAAATTGNGAATGTTTATGGGCTATNATGGTTTTGGAAGTTTAAAGGTTTTGTTAAAGAAGGAATGTATAGGAGGCAAACTGAAATATGTGTAGTTNTTGATGGTATGGCTAACAAGCCATTGTGCGAATTTTATTGGTTGAAAATAGAATAGTTACAATTGCAAAATTGTTCTAAAACAAAATGCTGTTTTTGAAAGATAAAAAGCAATTGTCGAGCAGGGGCCACTGTTNCTGGGACTGCGTAAAGAGTTTTCGAATCTTGGTTGAAACAAATATTGAGAAGAATATCGCAACAGTCATGTGCATGAACAAAAAAATTTTCGGTTGCGTGTCATGATATTTCGCGTGAATCAGTTGGCTTTTGGGTTCGGGCTTGACCGGAATTATGACGGCAGATGTCGGTGTCGGCTTTAGTTGTTAATTTGAATTAGAAGCAGGGAGATGGTGTATTATCAAAAAATGTTATGAAGTGTTTCGTGCTGATAACGTGCTTACGAGCTTTTTGTTGCATAAAGATTTGTGTTTGAGGTTCATTTTGCCGAAAAGCAGTTCTGGGGATTCTATTTGCAAGAAATATTTTTTTAGCTTGCCTATGTTGAGGCGAAAACATTGCGTGTTGCGGTCCTAAGTACGGGTGTTATTTCAATGTGATGTACGATTGTTTTAGGTTTAAATGTCGGTGGTTAACTGCTGGAGGTATTGTAGAAAATAATTTTAAGGTTGGTGTTGTCTAAGTTATCATGTAGGCGATCGACATGAAGAATGTTTCGCCCTACTGTCTTCAACAGTCGAAGTTTACGCTTTCATTTATTGAAAAAAACTCATAGTGTTGGTGAGAAAACAGTTAGGAAATTTACCTCACTGGAGTATTGATTTACGCAAAAAGCAATTGAAAAAATTGTTTTTTTCGTTGTATGTCAAAAGGCGGTTTTATAGTGAACGTTGACGAAAAGAGTGTTGTTTGCTTCCGAAGTGCCCATGCTTAATAAAAATTTGTAAGAAAAAGTGTTGCTTGATTGGGTTGGTGCAGCGCAGCGCGATAACACGTATGTGCTACACAGAACCGTGAAAACATATGAATTTATTTTGAAGGATTTTGAGTCGAACTATGTCTTGACTAAAAAAATTGTGTTGTTATGAGAAAACCTTGAATTTGCGTTTACGGTGGTGTCTAGTGGAGAGCTTGCCGCGTATGTATGCGCATAAGAGAGTCACGTTTTCAAGACGAAACAAAATGGTGCGCGTTGATATGAAGTTGCCGGTGAAAAGTTGGTAATGTTGTTAGCGGCCTCAGCAGCTTCGTTGACAAGCGAAAGGTGAGAATTCATGTAATCGTTTTATGCATAGTGTTTGTATGTCGGGAGAAGACGTTATAGAGAACGTCTGTTCGTAAAAAAAGTGTTATTAGTTTAATTTGATAATGTGAATGTTTTAACTCAAAATGTGTGCGTCGTATGTTTAAGACAACAAGCTTGTATGGCAGCACATGTGTGAGGGTTGCAAGGAGGCATACCTGCTAAAATGGCGAAAAATCTGGTATGCTGTTGGTTAAAATTTTTTGAACAGATATCTGCAGAATTTGCTCAATTTAAAAATCACTTGTTTTGTTACGAGTTGTCGAACGCATACAAATGTTGTAGTATCTAGGGGTGAAACATAAAAATACAATGCAGACAAATTTCAAATTAGTTTTATGCGGGAAAAGTTTCCGCAAAAAATGTTGGTGGATAGGCTTTAGGAAGGCTTGTGTTGGAGCAAAAATTTTTGTTGTCATGCTGTTGCGAAAATCAGAGAAGAAACTTATCCAAAAATTTATTTACACAGTGTGTTATGTAAATATGCCAGACTGATTTATTAGGTCCACACCTCGAACTGAAGAAAATGCGTACTATATGATGTCGGAGAAATTAAGGGATCGGTGGTAATATATATATTTGAAAGGGTAGTAGTTAATTCGGGTTGTGATTTTGTGCGAATATCGACCACGAATGGTTCACACAGTTAATGAAAAATTGGGTATTTACTAGATTGCTCGTGAGGGGTTGCCAAAATGAAGATTCAGCACTAAGCTGCTGCCACAAGAAATGGTGTTCGGCAACTGAATTTTTGTAAAGATCGTTCCCTATGGCCTTAAAAAATAAGTTGTGCTGAAGACGTTTAGTAGCCTGTAACTGAAAGTATACGGCGAGTCGGTGTATGACCTTCCAAGATTGTTAAGTTAGTGAGCGCAATTGTGAGGCGTCAAAAGATAATTTGAATTTTTTCTGTAAGGTCAATAGTTATTGTCAAATATGGTGTTTTAAGTGGCCTAGTAAATTGTTGTATGCCAGAAAAAATATTTTTGATAGGCTATTCTATTGTAATGAAGTACATAATTGTTGCAATCGTCCCCTGTTGCATTTCGCAGGGTTATAATGTAGGTGGCAAAACCAGCCACCGTGGTATGATATCGGTTATTTTGAAAAATGTAAGGTGAGACCTTTTGACAGAAAGAAAAAAATGACCTTATGAGGAAAAGTTGTTCAGTGAATAAAATCTGCATGGGCAATTAATGAAATGTTAAGGTTATTTATGAGTGGTAAGCTAGCCAGTAAAATTTGATATTAGTTGTGTGGGAGTAACTTATATTTTTCGTCGAAGTTATGGTGCGATCCCGAGGGGCGGTATCTAATGCCGCCGTTTCGCAAAAAACGTCTATCACAAAAATGCACGATTAGTTGGCCTGACGCGTCCTTAGCCGAGGGACATTCGAACTTAATCAGGAATTGGGAAGCACGTTTGCATGACACCCACTGCTATGATCATGCGGTGGTGGCGTTAGTTGACGGGAAACGCGTAAGTTTAGGATGCGAAAAAAATTTTGGGGTTCGAAACTTGCGAAATTTCTACAAGGTCTATGAACGCCCATGGGTTTAAGTCTTCAGGCTCGCTGAAAAAATTGGCAATGCACGCAATTGATTTGTTTTGTTGAAGCATTGTCCTGACAAAAATGATAGGAATTATAACGTCATGTGGTTTAAAAAAAATCAGGCCTGCTCCGGCGTGCAACTGATAACTGGAAAAGATAATGTACCGGTTTTGCCTAAGTGTAGACTGTCATCGATTTCCCCGCTGAGAGTGTCCCGATCATCGTTGCAGAATTGTGGATTAGGGTGAAGTTTTAATAAAGTCATTGACAAGAGTTCATTAGCTTTGAGTGCTTTAGGATCTCGAGAAAAAGATTGTGGGCGGATGGTAGCACGTTTGTTGCAGGACCGGAAACTCGTGAAGGATTCGGTTTTATATGTCTTTCTAGTTTTAGGATCAAGCGTTGAATTATGGGGGAGAAAATGGCTGGTTGTGGTTGCACGTGGCCTTTATGCATCTTGTCGCATGTGTTGCAAAAACAGAAAATTTACTGCTATGAAAGAAATAACAACCATGGCCGTTTATGTGGACTATTCAAAAGACCACGAAAGTAACCAACTGAAAGTGTCCGCACGCCTTTTCTGCGATTATGTACTAATTAAATTTCTGCAAAACTGAAATAAAATACTTCTGGCTTTTTCGCGCAACTGTTGAAAATGTTAAATTGATAGTTCGTAATTGGAAAACAACAATATGTTTACTCACGGGAGACAAACACCCTATCGAATTAATAGAAAAATAAATGTTAGAAAAATCTGCGTTATTCTGGTGTCACTGGACACTCTATTCCAAGAAGAAAAATCCCCTTGAATTGGACATGAGAAAAATGACGAACCGTTATTTGCAAGATAGACAGAAAGCGTTATCTTATGTCAGGGAGACAAAAGAGGGCGTGCTTTACGGAATAATTTTATTCGAAAGATTGGATGTCTTACTGAAAAAATATCAAAATCTTAATCAGCGTAATTGTGGTATTGCTGAGTCAAAGGATTTTGTGGTTAGGTACGTGTTTTACGTTAGTAGCGAAAAAGTATACTGCTTGGTGTGATAAATTATTTGTTTGCAAAAACGTTTTTGACTTTTTGTAATTTTTGAACGATGTTAAATTGTTGCAAATTGAATAATGGTTCAAAGTTGGGCACCAAAGGTGAGAGTTGGAGAAGAATTCAGTAGATTAAAATATATCGGAGGTATTGTGATTCGTCATTTGCTTAAAAAACATTGGGAAAGAATTTGGCATTCGATACCGTAAAAAACTTGCAAAATGAAGTGCGTTGTTGATTTTTAGGTGAGTGTTTTTTTGTTTTTTTTTAACGCACCCAGGGCATCGAAAAAATTAATCTTTTGGTCGCTAGAAAATTTAGAAACTGTAGACAAAATTTTTGAACTTGCATAGAGTACAAACTATGTAAAATGCAGTACTTCCGAAATTATGCAAATCAAAAAGTTTGGTTTTCAGGAAAAAAAAATTTTATCCTTTAAAGTTAGGCGTACAAATGCAACATTCAGTGCTGCAAAGATGTTGTAGAAGATCTGTAAAAAATTGAAGTCAGTGTTTTAGGGTAAGTTATTGAAAAGGCACTGTAGATTAAGGCGCTAAAATGTTAAAGCCTTTGTGGAAAACATAGCAGAAAAGCAAAGGTCAACGCCTATTTCATGTGAGTTTCGAGTGGTTACAACCTATGTTGTTAGTTAGAAAACGTTCAGTAGGCGTTTTCGCCGGACACTTTTTTCAATAGTCTCGCTGTCGGTGTACTGCCGCGAAAGGGATGAAAAAACGTGATTGGGTTTAATGCCTTGCCTAAATGTCGCAAACTTTTTGTTGAACTAAAAGGAACGTCGCCACAGAGTGCTGGGAACACCGTTTCTACATCAAGTGAACATCCGTCTATTGCAAGCAAAAACTCTGGCTGAAGAGGTCGACCGCACTATCGTAGTTGAATAAAGAGTATGTACGTCGGGAATATGCAGCGATTGATTATGTCTTGACCACTATAAGTGGTTAAAATATGAATATTAGATTGTACGCTGTCCTGCCAGGAAAAACATGAAACACAACATCGCCAAAGCCCCGGTAACTAGGAAGGAGGGCTTCTATCTCGCCAAGAATTTTAAATTGATTGGCTTTGGGCTTGTCATAAATATGAACAAAGAAAATCATGTATAATGTTGGAAAATTAGTTTGTAGGAATGCTCAATGGTGAAAAGAAAACTATGCACAGGGAATTGATGTGATTACCAAAAATTTTCAAACAGAGACCGTGAAAAAAATGAATCCTAGCTGGTTTGAGTATAAATTTTGGCAAAATGGCGGTGCGCACCGGCAAATGGGATAGTCTGCACCGTTAAAAAAAGCCGTGAATCCAACCACACTGAACGCAAAAAATGTAAAATCAAGCAGGGAAAGAATTTTTAATTAGTTGAAATGTATTAGCAATGGTCCAATTTGAAGATGCTGCTTGCGTTTCATAAGGCCAGTATTCGGACCCTTAAAGCAATTGACCATACTAAACTGTTGCAGAAATTTGTTTATGTTGATGCGGCGAAGCCCAGGTAAGAGCTTATGTTTTGTAAAAAAATGAATTGTAATCATTGGAGGTCGTACCAGAGAAAAGACAAAATGTTTAGTAGTATGACTCCACAGAAGTAGAATTAAAAAAAAACTTTTTTTAACGGATACGAGATTCAGCATGACATTCGCACAATTGGGTGCCACGAAGTTTTTAGAAGTTTCACAAAAGTTGTGCTGAATGTGCCGTAAAAAGGAGCACAGTAAAGTGCAATTCGAAAATGTAAAAACATAGGGGATACCCTGAGGGCAACTTGTAATCCCGTATGAATTTAAAATACGTTTAAGCTTCGTTAGTTATCAGAAAGCAATAAAAAATGTTTAAGTATTCTTTGATGGGAACAGAGAGAGGGATTGTGGCTGGTGTGCAATTGTCGCCGCGAGGTTATGATTTTTTAAGGAAAATCTGGCGTATTGGGATTGCGTTTTTGGCCAGTCACCAGTAAAGACTAAGCAAAAAATGGTCTAAAACTTACACAACAAAGATTGACAGAAATTGTTAAAAACATTTTCCTTCGAGGTGCTAATTAAAAAATCGTTAGTGAAATAAGAATCCTGTGTTTAAATCAAAATTTCTCACTGAATGTAAGCTACACTGATCTATCCGAAAGTGACAAATATAATTTGGGCTTGAGTTTAGGCGCTGAAAAAAAAATTGAAGTGTTTAAAAAGCTGAAAAAATGATTGGCTTAACTACTTCATAAAAGAAGTTACATACCGCAAAATGCGAGTTTACAATAATGTTAATGCATCGTAAATATTTAGCCAACACATTTGAATTTTTAATTTATTTATTACTTCAATCTTGAAATTTGCATGCACCAAGAGTTTGATTCGATGATTAGTACTTCCAATCCAACGGCAGTTGTACAAAATTAGAATTAGTGTTTTTGCCATTTCGACGTGAATAAAGAAAATGGCTGAACCGAAAAGATTAATCGAATGAAGGTGTATGATTCACCTTTTTGAAAAAAAAATATTTTGAAATTTGGAAAGATCGAAGTGGTTCAGAAAGAAAATATGTGTTTGTTCAAATAATATCATTCCTAGGCTTGGATGTCTGAGTGACAAGAGCAGCCAAAGTTAATATTTGTAATTCGCTATTTATGCATAAAGACTTTCGATTTATTTNGAATAAAAATTGGTGTCCGGTACACGGAGGTAAGATTTCGGATAGAAAAAAAATTTTATTAGAAATTAATACGCCGATGTGGNAGCGTCTGTGTGCGTAAAAAGATCTCAAAAATCTTACTACTCGAGAGTGAAAACGACAGGGTAAACATAGTGTTACAATGAAATTTTTGTGTACCCTAAACAATCTTCGCGACCCATGTTGAGAAACGTTACTCTGCTAGTAGAAATAAAATCAAGTGGATAGAAATAGAAGTAAGTCGTCTTGGTTCTAGTGAGCCCCAGCACCAACATTTTATGTGATACGTTGGAGGAAATTTCAGATTTGATGATTTTTCCTGAATGCTTCTGCGGGCCGCTGAAAACGCTGTGGCGGGTCACATGTGACCCGCGGGCCGTTAATTGCCCACCCCTGGTCTAGCGAATTATGCAGTTGGCAAGATGACCGAAGACTGCTTGATTTAGGCGGATTTTTAGGTACGATATATTCGTACACCGGCAGCGAACGTGCTAGAAACCTATTAAACCTTTTGTGATAAATTGATAATTGCTTATGTGAGAAGCAGGGGCATACCGAGGCTAGATGGCATCCTGGGCAAGAAACACGTTTGGCAGCCCCATGTTAGAACCTAAAGTCTTTCGGAAACAATGCATTGTATTGAAGAAAGTACTTGCGATATTGTTGGGGCTTTTCGCTCCCCCAAAGTCATTCGGTGGAGAATAGTGCCCCACTTGCCCCCTCTCGTTATGCACCTGATGTGCAGTTCACCACATAAAGCTATCCTTTACTTTTAAGGGTCAACAATCGTATTGATAGAGTTATCCTTTATCAAATTAATGTGTCTCTTGATTTCATGTCCAATAATTCAGTTGAACTAAATGTTGGATGGAGAGGAAAAACAATAGACATTTATGTGCGTTGGAGATTGAGATTAACAGGAAATACGAATATTTATTTCAGATAAAAAAGTTCATCTAACTGTGAAGTTTTGCTTTATTTGAAAGGTTTGTTTTAATAGTACTTTTTTTGATAATCTTTCATTTGAATGAAGACACTAGTAGTATAATTCTGTACATCATTCTTGTGGGATGGGTTTCTTGAAATTTGAAGGCGAACCTTTGGAATGGAAAGATATAGAACTATACATAGATCATGTGAAAAAACATGGAATTATTCAATTTTTGAACATCTACAAACGAATGAAAAATCGCCCAGAGGACATATTGAAATGGGGTGATGAGGTAAGATGATTTGTTTATATCACAACAAAAACAAGCTTAATGGAATGTAATGAAACTGGTCTTATTTGGTGTTTGAGTTAAGATGTGCCTTTCAAAATGTTTACCGACCCATTTAGCACAACACACTTGTTAAATCACAACCTATAGGTAACTTTGGGACATGGTATAGCATATATTTTTTGAAGAAATGAATTATTCATCTGACTGTGCTGCATTCACTTTGTTTGTATGTGAGCATATACTACAGTAAAATGCTGCTGTTTAATCTGATGTATGTTTGTAGCTGTGGAGTCTGGTACTGTAAGTTGGACATCAGTATTGAAGCTTGCAAACGTTTTTATGTATATGTATACTTGTTGAGTTCAGGTTGAATATGCGATTGTGCGATTTGATCATGCTCACAAGAAGGTTCGCCTGTCCTTGTGTTCGGAAGATTTATGTAACAAACTACAAGGAAAGAAAACGAGCGAGTGTGAAAAGTAAGCACAATTTAATTGAAACAAAGCGTTTTTTTGAATGGAAATTTTTATTCCATGTACTTGCGAGCCAATATGAAGTACCGTATGTATTTCCATTATGATGTCTTTGGTATACTGAAAGCAGAAGTGCTGAATAGCCTTATAATGAAAATAACAGCCAAGGAAAACGATATGAACGACAGTGCATCATGCACTGATGATGATAAGAGGGGTTATCAAAACGTCTGCAAAATGTCGTTCATATCGTTTTCCTTGGCCGTTAGTTTCATTATATTATGATGTCTACTAATGGATAGTCAGTTCTATTAGTGGGCTGATACAGTCTTTATGTCAACCTCTGCTGCATCAGATTTGAGAAAGTTTATCTCTTGAATTAACTGTGAAATAATCGTAAGTAAATCACCGTGCGAGATGGACGTGGCATCCAGGAAATATTCAAACTACGAAGATCGTAACTTTGCACGAACATACAGCTAAAACTTATAGAGCAAAGGCGTAACGAGGGGCGAAGGGAATAACAATTCCCCGGGCGACGAATCACTATAGGGCCTCCGAATCACTGCGGGGACGTCGAAAAGTCCCAACAATATCACAAGTCCATTTTTCAATAGAGTGCATTTGCTTCCGAAATACCTCAGGTTCGAACATGCGGCCGCCAAACTTGCTTCTTGCCCCGGGCGCCATCTAACCTTGTTACGCCCTGGTATAAGAGATTGCTACATTGGTTGGTGTGAATCTTGCAACTGCCATCCATGTCATCACGTTGACGCCTACGGGATCGATTTCTCCTAAACGCAAAGAGAAGTGTGGTCGTAAGAAGAAAACCACTGCCAGAGACGATGCTTACTTGCTCCGACAAACAAAAGATCCCTGCAAAGCGAGGGACACAGTGAATACAGATTTGAAGGAGAAGAAGGGCAAGAAGGGCATCGAAATCAGTTAGCAGACGTTTCATCGAAGCATAACTGTATCAGCCGCCCTCCATGCCTCCAACTGTGGGGCTCACGCTGTCACAGGAGGCCCGAAATTCAGTCCCGTCCCCACGCGGGGGCTTTTGTGGGTTTAGCCCCCCCAAAAAGCTTCAACCCCTTCAAGTGCAGTTGAATCGTCATAAATATACATCTTCGCATCACAGAAGAACACGGCGAAAGTACATGTACTATAGAAAATTAGCATAATGCACGTGTACGGCCACATTGCAGAAAGATTGTCGAATCAAAGAAAGCCATAGCAGTATGCCACGCTGCTTGGAGCTGTACAAAGTGTATGCATTCATGTTTATCTGCAATTAGGCGAGCCGCTCTGCGATGCAGCCGGCTAGCTTGAAATTCCATGTGCACCATGCTGTACTGAAATGCGAGAACGGCACAGATGTTATTGCTAAAGGGATTTGGCATGTCCGCTGAACAGTCCCCCTGGCTGCGCTCCGCAATGTTTCCATGCAGGCTTGAATTCGGCCTACAAAATGTCAAGAAAGTTAACCCTGACTTCAATCTCCGCTGGAAGTAAACCAAATGACATGTAGCGGCGTAAAATTAGCACCGGCGTTATGTTTGGAAGGTACGCATTCCCGTTCAAAACTTTGCATGTTGTAGAGCATGTAAAGGCCCGCGCCCCCCTTGACGTCCCCCCCCCGGTTAAGAACCACTGATGTAAACATACGCCAAGCACCAGGCGATTACCAAGTTTAGACATCAGAAAGGTTTATGCACGCGTATTCCGGCCAGTTGCAAGCACGATGCACATGCAAACTCACTTAAGCTCTTGGCCAAGTATACCAATTTGCGCTAATGAAAGAATACGTCCATCGCGGCGCATTGTTTTGATCGCCACCAGGTTTTTCCTTCGGTATCAATATTTTCATAACTGAACGATAGGCTGGTTTCTGATTTCCTGCAAAATTTCTTAACATTTGCATTTCATTACAACATCTTTAGATAACCTGTGAATTAAATAACAATCCTTAAGACCCAATTCCTTTTGTTAAGCTCGTTAAAAAAATGTAGTTGCAAACTACGAGCCCATCATGGGTATTTGCGGGAAAATATCTGGTATAATTAATTCGCAAAATTTGGAAATGCTGTGTTGTGAATTGAAAGTAGATTTTCAAAATGTCTAACCCCTCTGCACAAAGGTGAAACTCCCAATTAAAGACTTTCTAGTGCAAGGGGGGGTGTCTAGTCATTAACGTTAGGGTATGGGGCGATTTCAGTAATATTTGGTAGTCAAGTCTCATAACAGCTTCGCTACTGTAAGAGAGATTAAGTATACTTCACAACACTGCTGTGACAAAACAATGGATGGCAAAATGGGTCTATATCGCGAATGTTGTTTTCCGAATTGTATAAAGTTACGGTGAAAAACTGTTACTTTCCTAGGTTTGACGGGGGGCCAATCGATCTCCCCTGAATCCGCCCCTGTTCTGGTGACGGTTCTGCCGAAATTGTCCTGCAACTGGAATTACAAAAATAGTGAAATAAGATAAAGAAAAACATTAGGATATTTTATTGTGAAAATCATTCGGCCTCGCGATGTGCCACAACGTTTAAATCTTTTTTTGAAAATCACCTTTGGGGACCCCTATAAGCATTTTGGGGGCGCCCAGAGTTGGGCCGCTACGGCATTGCATAGAAGGTGATCGAAAAGCCAGTACACCAGTGAGAAAAATAGCTTTAAACCAAAGAAATGATCAACAATATAAGTGGACAAAAAGAACAAAGATTGGACAAATAACCGTGGAGAAACGCCGTTTTCAGCGATGAAAGTCATTTCTTTGTGCAGAGACAGTGAAGTCAACACGTTCGAAGATCATCCGAAGAAAAGATTCGTGATTCCTATATAAGTCAGTTCGTTACGGACCCAAACAAATGTTTTTAGGATGTTTAATTACTACGGTATCGGAAGCTTTCAGCCAATCGAAGGAACGATGCACTCGCCACAATATGTTGAAGTTTTCCGAAGAGTTGTTCCAGAGCTGGAAAAGGCACTGCAATGGTTCCAGGATCTTTCAGCAGGATCTTTTCCTCTGTCACACATCGAAAATGGTGAAAAATTTTATGACAAAGAATATAACCATACTTGATTGGCCCGGGAATCCTCCGGACGTATACCCAATTGAGAATTTTGGGCCATATGCAAAAGTCGACTTCGTGTTGTGGACTATGGACAACTATGGCAAAACTCATTCATCCGCTGATTCACGTATGGCGCAGGGATCCGACAATTATAAGTGACTGTTCAAAACTAGCAGCCAAACCGCATTGGAATGCTGTTCCAAAATAAAGGTCATATTCTTTACTAATGTGCCTGCAAGACAAGGTTTATAACCAACTACCAGCAGGTTCGTCGGCAGGATTTCGCAGCACGGGGGGAAACACAAAAAACACAAAAGGGGCCACATTTTCAAAGTATAATGGGGGGCCAAACATGAAATGAGGGACATACATTTTAAATGGGGGCTGGGCATCACTGACCCCCCACGCTGGCGACGAACCTGACTACCAGGTAAAATAAATTTGATACATTGTTGAGCTTACATTCGTTGCTTGTTTCAATTAATTTGCACCCGGCCGTAGACTCACTTCGTAAATGATTCATGTTGACGTAAAGAACTTAAGACAGGCTTTTTTGATCTTGAACGTTATAAATCTTTTCAACACCTGTGTGAATCTATAAATTTAATCGCGGCGAAGAAATGTTTTCGTTTGTTTTGGCATACTCGAGAATCCATCAGTTGCCTTGCATTTGTTCAGTCTGAGGTCGTTATGGAGCCAAGAGTATGCTTCGTACGTGCTGGAAGGAATTCCAGAAATTCCTTATGTTGGTTGTATGGCCCAAGTCAATGCTGTTGAAGCAAACATGAAAATGAGGTGTGTGATTTTCTTTGTATTTTTGCCATCTTAAGCGTACACTGGCGTGATGTGGTAGGCTATTTGCTGATTTCCTCTTCCAACAGTACTAGTGGCATAGGCATACATTCAATAGCTATTGTCATTTTTTTGTTATTTTGACATCTTTGGAAACATTGAAGAAGATAAATATGATGATTTAACTTCGAGCGCATTAGCAAGACATTCGTGTTAGACTACCACTCGATTTACTGCGGGAACACTAATGCGTAGATGGGTAACCCATGTGTGTCGCCTGCCAGTCACGTGAGCCATCGTGTACAATTTAGGTTTATGTTGTTTTGTCTGTGCGTCGAAAATTTTAGCATGATGACTAAGTTGCATTGTCTTGAAAGAATATTTGTTTTCCTGGCTTTTAATGTTTTTTCCCTTTGGAATAAAATTCGTTATATAATTGCTTTTTTCCGGATTCTGTTGATTACTTGTTTACAGAAGAAGAGATGTTCGGCAGCTTCTGAAAAAAGACGAACAAATTATGAGTTTGACAACCTTTCCAAGGTGAGTGTACATTGACCATCCCTATAAGAAATTCGAGCCAAGCGGTTATTGGTCGTAATGTTCGCATTTGCTGCGTGTGATTAGCAGCTACTGTGGAACAATCGTAGGTTAAGGAATTTTTCAAAGCAATGTTCAGTCCTTTCACGTGCAATAAAGTTAATTTATAGAAGAATGTTTGGTATGAAACTCGTGATATTGATGAGGAGTCGCAGATCTGTGCTGAAACTTATTAAACTATGGCTTNCAAATGTTTGTGCAACGGCATTCACTATGAAATAGACATGTGTCAGCTGTGAAGGTGGAGTGTTGAAGANGGCAAAGTAATCACTGATAGTTGTGGGAATGAGTAAAATTTTTTGTTGGTTAGCTTATATTTTGAAACATCCCATTGCTGCAAAGCGCGCTGTCTTTAGAGAGATATTATGTTTTCTTTTTGAGATATATTATGTTTTATTTGAGATATATTATTTTCTAGCTGAGATATAATATTTTCTATTTGAGGTATGATTTTTTCTGTTTGAGCTATAGTGTTTCCTTTTGAGATTTAATATCTTCTACTTGAGATATAACTATTTCTATTTGATATATACAAGTTTATTTATTCCAATACCACCTAGCAATCCGAAAGCAAACACTACAAGAATGTACTCGCAACCAGGACACAAAAAAAATTTAAAGTTATCTAGTGGAGGAGCCCCGACAAAACACAGTGCCACAATCCATAGGCGTATTATAAGCGTCGCAAAGCAAAAAAAAAACATTTTACAAAGCACACAATTGACAAATAAGAAAAATACAATTACACTATTGGAGACGACAGATGTTACCATAAAAAAGATTATAGCTACATATCGTTGCGTAAAAACAAACCTATTGATAATATAAGAGACAATCCTTATGATGTTTGTAGAAAGTGACAATGGCACGGTTTCCAGACACTGTTCGATTTCTTTCCGGACCGCAGCCCCTCCAAAAGAAATACCTTTTTTCCAGAATTTGTACAGACTCTTTGTACAAAATAATTTTAGGTTTTCAGCGAATCTGGTTTTGTTTGAATGAACATTAGAAATATATTGAAAAACATTGTCGTAGATTTTGGGCAACACGCCATGATGTAGTTTTTGCATAAATTTTGCCAATTCAAGTCGAGAGATATCGTTTTGTGTCAACACCTTAAGATTTTTACATAAAGGAGTAACCTGACAACTGTGTTTACTAAACGTCATTATTCTTAATACATTATTATGCAAAACTTTCAAAGGTTACAGAACGGAATTGTTAGCTGTTGCCCATGACATAATACAGCAGTATAAATGACAATAAATAAACAAGGGCTATAGTATAACATTTTCAGAAAAGCAATAGGAATAAATTTTCGAATTTTAAATAATAAATGAGATGCAAGCGATACTATAATTTTAACCAATTTTACATGAGATGACCAGTTTAATTTACTGTCAAATTAGGACACCTAGGTATTTAACACATGTCTTTTGACTCAACAACACCTCATTTAACTGTATTTGACAAGATAATGGGATATTCTCGTTGTATGTATTTCTCAAAGACATGTTGGTTAACATGTAAGATGGTTTAGAATTAGTTATTTATTCAAACGCATCCATCTGTCTACTTTCACTGATAACCGAAAATGGCAGGTCATTTAAATTTTTGTCAGATAAACAAATGTATATATCACCAGATTATAGTACAGTGGTGAATGTTGAATAAATAATTTGGCAAGCCATTTATGTACATAATAAAGAGAAGTGGCTCTGAAACAGATCCTTGTGGGACACCACAAGAAATGCTTTAAACAAGATTTCGTGTTTCTGTTAATAACATGCTGCCTTCGAATTAGAAGACAGTTGGAAAACAATTGCAAAAGGACCCCTTTTATTCCAAAGTAAAACTGTAGCTNTTGAAGTAAAATGCCACGTTTAACAGTATCAAATGCTTTTGATAAATCTAATATTATTGAACATGTATAAAGCCCATTTTCTCTATTNATTAAAAGGTTTGATTAAATATTTTCCATTGCATAGACAATTGCAGACTGTGGCCTAGGTAAAACCACATTGATTATTGGATAGCAAATTAAACTCCTGTAAATATGCATATACCCTGGTGTGCAGTATTTCTTCTAATATTTTGTTAACTACAGTAGGATAGAGATTGTTCTATAGTTGTTACAATTTGTTTGATCAGCTGAATTGTAAATAGGTGTAATTTGAGAAATTTTGAAGCAATCCGAATAGATATCTTAATTTATACATATATTAAATAAGTGTGTAACAACAGGATCTAAAACTAATTTGCACAATTTGTTAAATTTTGTTGGAATATCATCATGTTGCAGAGCTTCGCCTTTAGCAAGATTTTTTTAAAAACATAACTTCATCCTTACAAGTTTCACATAAATAAAAAGAACTGAAAGAATGTTGAAACCTTAATCTACCATCCCATGAACTGATTTGTTTGGCAAGTTTAGGCCTGTTTCTATGAAATGAGAGTTAAATTCATTTAAAAGCACTAGTGTTTCTGTATGCTTTCGTGGAAACAGTCGACTGCCATCTGCTTTCGTCTTTTTGCGATGATTCAAACTTGCACATATCTCTATTCAAGTATGTAATTTCCACGATGGGTGTAAGCAAGGA
>JGI24021J15306_10003553_pt1 | contig 17665 bp, 14 predicted proteins | sample Ectturendosymbi1_FD_15306 | JGI IMG/M metagenome (IMG submission 15306)
TTATTTTTTTGACTGAAGATGGATTAAGATTAATCCGAAACGTCTCAGAATAAAAATGTATAGTTTTTTGAAGGCTTTTTTAGTGTTAATGAAACTTCAAAAAAGATTATTATTAAACGTTAGTCTTCGTTGAGAGAATGCAAACCAACATACCATAGAAGAAACAAGATTTGCGATAATTTACAGATAAAAACTCAGTAAAAATTAAACATCGAACATATGAATTTACAACATGGTGTATTCACAATCTTCAGTGGGGCACACTTCGTTGCCGGAGTTGGGTGTAATAACGAAAAAAAATTGTCAAAAAATGCTTTCCTCGAAAAAATCTCTCGTAGAACACCTTTCTTAATAAAAAAAAACTGAAAAAAGTTTTCGTGGTTTTTCATACGTAACAAAAATTTAACATTGCGCGAATGGGCCACCATAGTGTCACGATTCTCAAAGACTGGACAAACGAATGGAATGCTTCTTCGTCTGTGATTTAACTGACACAGGGAAAAGCCACTTTTATTGTGGATGTTGATACCGTCGAGATGGGAGGAATCTTTGACCACAAAAAAAGTTTTTGTGGGAGTTTGTTCCGCGAATTGTCTCGAAAGAGCAGCTGTTGTTCTGTTGCTAGAGAATGAAGTGTCACTAGTTTTCATGTCGCTTTGCTGGCCGCGGGTTGGGCAACCCTGCCGTACACTGTAGAACAGGGGTCACCAACCATTTTGAAAGTGAGAGGTACTTCTTAGGTTCCAATTAATACGAAGGTCTGCTAGTTTAAATATACACTTATGAGGTAAAAATATTCTCGGTTTACATTTAATTCTATTGGTAAAGACTGACCATGTAACTGTAATGCGATTTTTAGAACAGGCCCGCAGGCGATCCACGTGGCCCTTGCAGGCGTTTTGGTGACCCCTGCTGTAGAAAGTCACAGCTATGGCCTATTCTGTAGCCCGCTGCGAAAAACAACGCGCAGAGTATACTTGTCAAATTAATTGTAAACTGATGTAGAAAAGTAATGCAACCGCTAACGTGTGTAATTACGCAAGCATTAGTCGCCTTGACGTGCGTTTGTTACTTGGTATCAATTTCAGGGTGGGCGAGGGTCGAAACGGAAAGTTGACCAAAACGATTCTTCTGCTTCGATCAAGCGGATCAAACTGAGGAGGCGAGGTGGTCCTGGGTCAACCCCAGAAAGTTTCGTAAGTCGTTGTCTTAGCAACGTCTTCTATCGTCTTTGAATTTCGAACATGCGTAAAGTTTTATTGCTGGACATTCGCGTTTCCTTCGGGCGCCTTTTAAGCCAAGGTGACTCTTTATTGATTCGGTCGCATTGCTGCAGCGATGGAGGTTTTTCACGCTTCGTTGCATATGACGTCGCTAACATCAAGAAGACTCGTAGATTTTTTGTCTTGTCGCAGTTGTCAGAAATTTACTGTAAAATCTGCCAAGGACTTAAACCGCAGCTCTTTTATTAAAAAACGATAGGTCGCTGAAAGTTGCAGTCAAATCATTAATAGAGGTAAAGTTTTTCTCGTGTTTTCAGAAACGTGCGTAAAAACGAATGGTTGCCAAGCTATTGCGCATTTCGTAATATAATTTTTGCATGAAATTACCGCGACAACATCTTGAAGCTTAGAATATTCCCGTGAAAAAACACATCCATTGCCGAAAATCGGTCTGTCCAACCCTTCTTGAACATGTGTTTGATTCTAACTGCTTGTCCCGCTGCTGCACTCGTACGAGAGAATCATCGACTTCTTGTGCAGTGCTCTAAGTGTTGCGGCTTGTGGTGTGCAGAGAAAGAAGTACGTCGACCCTGGTGACATCCGCGCTCTCGAAACCCTGACGGTTACTCGCGGAATGATGCGTGCGTCTTTCTCTGGAGTCGAAGACATGCTTTTGATGATCTGCAAGGTTGCCTCAACTACCATCATGAAGCACGTGAGTGTCCTTGTGAGAAAAAAAACTTGTGAGAAGCCGATTGATCGCATTATCCGCGTTGTTGTCCGAAAGACGCGACGTTTTCCCTGTTGTGAATGTAATTAAGTTTGCTGCTTATTTGATGTAACATTAAGCAAAGGGATGTACACATAAATGACCGAACAAGCGTGTGAATGAGTCTAAGCGTTACCTTCACTATCCAGGCAACGAATGTCTTTATTAGCCAAATCACATGCAATTTAATATTTTTCTTACCGTTCGTATTCCGCATAGCGGCGAATGTAATAAACGCCTACGTGCTTGTCCTCTGCTGCAGATTCTGTAATTTTATATTAACCACGTCATCAGATTTTTTATGCACATTTTCATGATTTTAGAAACACAATCATGTATATTTTTTCACATGTTACTATCAGCTTAATCTTACAAACACGAATCGAGGTGTGTGACGTAGGCATCAGGGATGATCGTTTCAAATCGATCGAATGATTTTTGTTCGGCAGCAACTTCACAAAAAGTGCCTGATCATCTTTGTGCAGTTCAACCATGTGCGCGTCATTTAAAACTTCATTGCGTTGATTGTTTTCTTTTCTCGGCTGAAGCTCGGCTGGAAGCGAACCAGTCGCAATCACATCGCCGTGCCGTTGGCCATCATACGCGATTTTCTCAACGCCAACTGTTCGACATCGCAAGACAAGACGTCGTACTCGTGCGGCAGAAGACTGCGTTCCTTGTTCAGTATGCCGCGCAACAAGCTTTGTCACAAGTACGTCATGTTGCTGTGTTGTGCACTGTTTGGTCCAACAAGCCAGTTCTGGTCAGGATCTGACGAACTTCATTTCAAGTCTGAAATTGTGATGAACGTGCGCCTCTTAGCGCCGAGCCCTCTTACTTTTGAAAAGTCTCTTTGCGCTGATGATTAACTGTTGTTAAGCATAACCTTCGTCAACACGCAGTTCAAGCAAATAAATGCGCTTATGTTGTAGCTTTACGCGACCAAATTATCGTAATGGTTAAAAATGCCTTTTTTCAGCCTCAGCGTCGCTGATATTCTGCGCGACCGCGTTTTCGTACAAAGAGCTTTTAAAGACTTCAACAACGACAAAAACTCGGTAAGGTGTGCACAGAGGCGAAAGATTTATTTTGGTAATTTTTTATGAAGGTTTAAGTCAAAACAAAAAAGTCTGTACCATTGCAAGTGACACATGATCGGCGGTTTGTACTCATTCTTTCGTTGTCACACTATTCGCGTTTTTTTTACATATTTTTTTCCGGAATAAGTGTTCAACTACCAGTACCTCGAAAATGTCTAGACTACATTACTCTGGCTTCAGTGTCAAGGTTCAGACCCAGTCGCACACTCCATAGATCTTGGCGCATGTTCATGGAAAATCACTGTTAGAAAATCTTAGCAGCTTTGGCTCAGCAAGCACCACGAGGACCTTCCATCTTAGCTTTTTCAATCTGTATGAAGTTACTAAGTTTTTCTTATGCGGCAACTTCCAGGACGTCATCGGTTTGTTCAAAACCCTTGTGACCCAGCTTCAAGATCGAATGAAGAAGAAGCCAGCGACATTTGTCGGTGAAATGCCGGACACCATTGAAGAGTTGTACAGCAGGTTTGTGTCTGTGGCTTTTTGTAGAACTTCCATCAAATTTGGTAGCAGCACTTATGAACAGGGGTGGGAACCTGCAGCCCGCCTGCTCATCTAGTCTGACCCATGTCAGAATTTTCGTAACAAAATCCAGATTTTGTTAGATTTGCGAATTAAAGTAAAAAAGCGTGATGAATTCGCGTGTCGAAGTAAAAAAGGCATGTGTACTTGGTTTGGAATTTTTGCGGCAAGCTCATGATATTGCAATATATGCGACCAGCGAACAGGTGCCCCATCCCTGCTTTAGATGGTATTTCAGAAAATCTACGAGTATCCTTTTCTGCGAAATGGCCAAGAGGCAATTCGTTTCAGAGCATCTTTCGTGGGCACTCCCTATAAAGTCGCGTATCACTGAAATGATCAAAAAAACGTTCAATTTTTTGGTCATAGACCACATGTGACAAACTGGTGGCCCGCCACGTTTTGTTATGTGGCCCGCGAAGCTTAAATTTCAAGCCTCAGCCCGCTTATCTTTTTGGAGCAGTAGTGGTTTATATCTGTTTACAAAGGCGAACGACGTTCTTTGCCATGTTATAACTTAGCTATTTTAGTCATCTTGTTGACCTTACGTTTCTAAGGCTCCTTTCACTGCAGCACAACCATTATTACGTCACTGAGACACTGGTTGAGCATTAGCGTAGATGATTGTGATTTTACAACTGGCCCTTTGAGGGCAANCATAATGTTGATATGGCCNTCAGTGAAAATGAGTTTGACACCCCAGTCACAGACAAACGACACCCCGTTTGAAAATGGCACGCTTCAAAAGGTAAAACTCCGCACTTTTGGCTTCAAAACTTCGAGCAACTCCGGTAGATTTATCCAAACACTGTTTAGTTGCTTGCTGCCGTGCATTTGTCAGTTTGAAGGTCAAAGTCTGCTGCAAGCTTTCGAGGAATCAGCCGGCTGAGCTCCGCGTTTCAGGAGTTGCACATGTCTCTGTTCAAATAATTAGCCTCCGCAAACGTGACGCATTCGAATCAACCCGCAAAGCAGAGAAAGCANCAGCTAAAGCAAAGAGCAGAGAAAGCAAGCAAATTCTAGACTGAAAAGCTGCGATAAAATACAACTGAAAAACGTTTTCAAAAAGCTGAAAAACTGTCGCCAGTTATGGAGAAACGAAAACACAGCACCGTGGCTGTGACTCCGCCATAACTGGCAGTGAGATGCACAAGCAGAAAGGTGACTTTGGGTCGTGAGCTTGACCGGCTAGTGGCTACTCTTGTCTGGNGAAGATCTTTAAATGGTGATCGTTGAAAAGTCAGACACAAAGTTGCTAAATTAAAATGTAGATGTGTGGTAAGAAAGGGGATCAAACAAATGGGGGCATTGCAAAATGACAATTTTTTTTTTTAATTAAAAACCGCGAATTGACAAAAAAAGATACAATTAAATTCACGCGAGGTAAGAACATGCTTCATTTGTGCGTTTAGTTGTTAAGCTGTTTATTTTCACAAATATCCAGAGAGTCAAAACTGGGCTGTTCTACAAAAGTAGCAGTGAAGACTGCAGAAATCATAAATAGGTGGTTTATTTAGAATACCGTCAAACACTGAACAGAGCCACGATACGGCCATTTTAGGTCGCTGTCATCTGCCTTAACTGTTATGTTCTAAGCACCTCGTTGCAATGTGCATCTCTTGGAAAATTTGTTTGCTGTTTGGTTAACGTAAAGTGTTCACTGCATATGACACAAGTCACCACATCAATACCATAGTCTGCGCGTGTCAGATTTTGTTTTAGTGGGAAAGCTTTAGCTTTTTGCATAATAGATATGTGAAACAGTTGAGACGATGGGTTTGTTACATCTTCCATGGCCACCACAAAGTGCACAGTTCTTGCAAGGCCCCGATCAACCTTCGGGTGTTTTTTGGTGGTATTTAAAGCAAGGTGCTTGTAACTGGTCACGTTTTGTCCAATCGTGGTCGGTCTTTTGTAGGTAATCATTGCCTTCGTGTTTCAGTTTTTTCTCTCTTTGATAAAGTTTGCTGGTGGGGAGATGTGGTCCAAATCGGTTGGTCATCTTTTCTGCTACATTCTGGGGACACAGTCTTCTCATTTTAATGCCATTGCCATCATATCATTTTTCATGTCTGAAGGAAAGTTTGAGTGGATGTTTTTTCTATTAGCTGGTTTAGGCTAGTAAGGTTACCTTCTTTCGCTTGGCTGAGTCGTCTCAATCCTATTGCCTCTTCGAATAGAATGACTTGAATGTCACACTTGGGTGGCGTAGTTAACCTTTAATTTACTGTCTTCCTACCTCAGGGGGTTTAAAAAGTCTTCAATGACAAATCCAAAACAGTCTTCAGTAGTTGTGCAATGATTAACGTCCTGGAATTCCACTTCTCCCGTTTGTTCAGCTGTGTAGACTTGGCGAAACGTTAGTTTCAAGCTACCGTGGGCAAATGCTGAAGTAAATCGTTGTCGAATGCGTCTATTAGACATTGCTGATGCTGTTATCCAAGTTATGTCATCGATGAATCTCCGGAAAAGTTCTGCCTCACTTAGCAAACCACCAATCGGTTGCGGTGATATTTGCCAATGAAACAGAATGATTATCACCGCTTATAATACCGTTCTCTCACACATATAATAGGTTGTCATACAAGGCAAATTTTGTTCAGTTCATCAATGATTTTGCGGGCCTTGGTGTTGAAAGTGGAACTTTTCTCCAGGGCCCATTCAAGAGCTTCAGTCATAGTTTCTCTGCGCAAGCTTGGATAAAGTGCTATCACATTTGCCGCCACAACGTACAAAGCGGGCCATTATTGCTTTTCCGTTCCCAGGTTTTAGGTTGGTGGTTTTTCCAGTTGAGCAGGTCTGCAATGTATTGACGAGCTCGTTTCCTGGTTTTTAATACGACACAGGTGATGCGCGTCACTGACAGCTGCAAAATAGAAATCTCAGTAGAAATAGTTATTGCCTCTTCGTTCTGNACTGTCACGTGCACTGAACCTTGCTACACGTACTTCGCTGATGGAAGGTCTTTGTAAATAGTTTTATGTTGAAGCAAATTGCGGTTATGAAAGACATGTCTGACTTTTCTGAACTTACCACTTATTAGAATGTAGCAAGAACCAAACAAGCAATAAGCCGCAATTGTGCGTTTTGCGGTGTGTTTTGCAGTAAGAAGGTTGTACATTTAGTCGTGTTTCTTCAGCTGGCAGTGCAACATGGAAGTTAACGCTCCACGATGTTTTAGTCGATTTGCTTCACCAGGGAAACAAACGTTTGCGACGAACCCAGGAACATTTACTGAAGTTCGAATTCGAAAATACCAATTAAGGACAGAACCAGTCAAGAATAGACGGAGGCTTGTGATTATTCATGCATGAGAACACCGCTCGCCATCACGGCGATAACATTTAAGATGGAAGTTCCATTACTTGCACGGCTTGAACCCCGGCAGACAAGACAAAATAGTTTTCATTTATTTGTTTTTGTTCATTTAGAGAGGCTTTTCACGTTTCTGTATAAATTCTGCTTCGTTTAGTTTACATTTGTGCCTATCTTATAATCAGAGTTTATGTATTTATGAGGTAAGGATGTTGGCGAGCGCCGACCACGAGTTCAACTTGCATTGGGATTTTTGCCTCTCCTGCTGTTGTCTTTCTTTGACCCTTAAGTGGTAAAGAGTCTTTCTTGTAATAGAAAAAAGTAATGATCGTTCGATCATTCATGCCTTGGCTTTCATACTCGCCAGAGGTCACTTTACAGATGGCAGAGAAGTAGTGAAGTTTTGTTTTTCAGCTTCAAAACAACATTTTTAGACGAACTGGATGACAACAACGACTGTGAAGACACCCACGTGGTATCTGACATCACGACAGAAGCTGATGTAGAAAAATGCGTTCTGGAAAATCTTATTTATTCAACTCTTTACTTAGATGGAGATCAGTTCAGCGCATACAAGGTGCGATGCCATACATTTGGTGCGACGAACTATTGTTGCTCGTTGACCAGAACATGCGCATTGTGAACGATCGCACGTCTTTCCGCGGTCGACTTTTTACCTTTACAGTAAACGATTAGATGAAAACCGGTGATCTTGAAGACATTTTTGCTCAGAAATTGATTCTGGTCGTAGCGTTTCGGAAGAATCAACCTGAGCGCAGTGTTGTGCGAGTTTTGTGTCTACCTGTTCTGAAACAACAGACAAATTAAATCGTTTACTGCTGTGCAATCATATTGCTAGCAAAAGCTTGATTTTATTCAGTCATGCATTCGTACAACTGATAAGAAACTGTGTTTTACTTACAGGCGTACCAAGTGTTTAAAACCTATCCAGAAAGGCTCGTCAAGGAAGTGTGGGATCGGGTAAGGAGTTCAGGTGCGTAATCAACGGCATTTGAAGTAAAATCTGCATGAGCGTTTGGGCGATATTCGTTGGTTGAAATGTCGAAAAAAATGTCAGCGTTTTCGCAGTTGTTAAGTGAAGTAATGGCGTTTCAAAGCGGAACTTAATGCTACAAATACAGATAGCTTCCAGATTTAAAAATCCATTTGCACAACGTGTCGTTCCGAAAGTCATCCAACTTGCTCGTCATTAGACATTTGTGCCGAATCAGCGACCGGATCAGGAACAATATGTGGGTATTTTTTTTCGAAAATGCAACGTGGATTACACTGTTTCCAGGCAACATCTCCTTAAAAACAACCGCATCCTTGAGGCGACAGCGACCGATGCCGTTTTCTGTCCCCGCGCACAACTTGACAGTGAATCACTTCAGGTGAGTCGCTCAACATGATTTTCTTCGTTCGCTCCGCAATCGTCATCATTTATATCTCACCTCCGCACATTTCGCAAACCAACGCCTTGACGTTCCCGCCATGGTTGTGGATTCGCAACGCAACGTCTTTCTTGTTATACTCGACAGGACGTTCAGGTCGAAGTACATGCCTCGCGTGTTTGTTGAGACGATGGAGGCGGCGTCGATCCTGGACAGCTCCAACTTGCTGCGCTGCGACATTTCGACAACGAGTGGTCCGGTCGTGCTCATGGCGAGTACGTTCCAGCAATCTGTTGTTTTACAGCAACATGACGCGATCTAAAATGGCTTGTTTTAGGAAAGCGTGTGCGCTATTACCAATCCAAGAAGCAGCTGCTGTATATGTCGAAAACTTGCAAACCTTTTCAACATTTTAACTTGCTTTTGCCAAGCATATGCAATTCTTGCGTGCTAGACTTTGCCATTCTTTACTTCTGTACATCAGAGTTCCCTTTTTGTTTCACAATTTTTGAACTCGAATGCCCTGCGCAAATTACAAGCATGGTTTTCAGAACTGATTTTTAACCATTTCATGAGCAATTTTGATCGAAAATGATCGTGCTGGGTTTACTGGTTAACAACAACAAAAGACAAGGCGAAAAATTAAACAATGTTTCTCTGTTGAAGCATGGATTTTTTGTTGAATGCTCCTCCCACGTGGGAAGTCTTGGGTAATCCAAGTAAGTGAAACGAATATAGTTCCACGTAATTGGAAATATTTATTATATTCTCTAAGGTTTCATAATGAACTCAGAACTTGAAGTGGATGTGGACATCCCCGAATCATTTCTTTATTCGAGTGCGCTGGGATCACGGTAAGATAGGAAATTATTTTAGTGCACATTAAGAAGATTTTTTTTTCAAACTGTTTTCTATGACTTGCAAGTGTTTCTGATACTTCGTTACCAGCGTACGTGGGCGGTTCCACGACATACGATCAGTAAATCACAATCGCCACTGTTGTAGCACTTCTCAAACAAGAACTAAAATGCGATTGCACGCTCTCCTGACGCAGTAATAGTCAAATGACCGTTTGAACCGAATTATCTAATTTTAGCACTGATGGCAGAAATGTTTATAAGAAGTAGCACAAACGCCAAAGTACGGTAGTTTCATAGCAGCACTTGGATTCGTTTTTAACTTGTTCAACGTAAAGCGTTATGTGAGGTCTTGTAAAATATTCTTACAGTAGGTTTAGTCTGTGGTTTAGATATTTAGCGCAGTTGCAGTGCTTCGCCAGCCCCTCAGTATTAACAAGAGGAAGAAAAGAATAACGATCTGCTTGTTCAACAGGCCGCCAAATCAGTAATGTACATATTCATACTGTGAGCATTGTTTACTTAAATATCAGTCGCAGTTGTAACATTTCATTAGTTTTAATCAATTGAAACGATGTGACTGGAACGCCTGCTTTAGTGCGTCGCGGGACGTTTAGCTTCGCTGTGTTAGCGATGATAAGCGCCTCACGCGCAGTTAGTCCAAGAGCCTTCATAACTTTTGTAATGCATGTGCATTTAGACCACGTTCCTTACTTCCTGGAAATTTATTAGAAGATGATGAAGATGAAGCAAACGATCCGAAAAAATCGGCTGAGCTAAATGATTTATATAACGTAAGTGTTTTTTGGACTTCTAAAAACGGATGTTTTGAACTACAAACACCCATAAACAAGTTTATTTTACTTCAAAACGTCGTTGAACTAGAGCTTATTAGAACGTGCGTTTGTTTTTTATCTTGCATTACATCGGCCATTTGACTGTGCGCGTTGCTCCAGTGATTTGCCACCCTGTTTCCCCTTTTTTAGATGTTGGGCAAAGCATCTGCCTCGTCAAAAGATGAATCTGCCGATGCCAGAACTCGCCCTCCTGCCAAGGACTTGCCGTTTCTCACGCCATGCATCGTATCAATTAAAAAGAAAGCGAAGCCGAGATCGAGCAAAGCGCCGATCAAAAAAGCCATCAAACAAGACTCGCTGCTCGACCTTCAACTCCGTCGCGACATGAATTTCTGTATACAGTCACTGAGCAGCGAGACTTTAAAATCGGCAGAACCTGAAAGCAGCGACAGGCTGCGTGATGAGGTGGACAAACTCACGAGTGATCAACCAGGCTACTTCGGTCTTGCACACGAACTTGTTGATGCTATCATCGACAGCGGCGTTATAGGTTAGTGCTTTTTTGGCAGACACGTTCTTGAACATCTGTGGAGAAACATGCAGAAGCGTCAGACCGGGCCAGTACTGTGCATTCGTTCATTTTCACACCCGGTTTTTCTCTGGGGGGTCGCCGGGGATAGCATCCCCCCCATAGCTCACGGTTTTCAATAATCCCTGATAGTTCTTCTGGCTTCACACCAAAAACAGGGCCGAGCTAGGTCGGAGATGTAATCCCACCATCTGGTCCTTGCTCGACCTCTTGGCCGCTTTCCCGTGTATCGTCAGCAGGACTTGCTTCGCCAATCATCCTTGGGACATTCTGGACACACGGCCGCAACAACGTAGCTGAGATCTCTTTATTCCGAGAAGTATTTCGACATTCAGCGTTTCACGAATTTCACAGCTGCGAATTTAGTTCTGAAGGGATAGTGTACGTTGGATAAAAATGACCAAATCAGTGAATTTTTTAGTCGAAGTCGGTTTAAATAAGTCCCGCGCGCCACTTTTTTTGCAAGATGTTCTGCCACTTGCAACTCCTTAACTCGCCAGCCGATTGAGCTAGAAAACTACTCAAACCATCTACGGATTCGGAAAGTCATTTAATTACGATAAAAAATGTTTTCAGTTTTGGGTTTGGGGGTTTCTTGTGGGTGACGTCGTAATGGGGTCATGTTTTCGCGCCTTTTTGGCTGAGATTACCTGGCCACGGGCCAACCCAACGAGCCATTTTTGGTTCGAGTTTTGTTTGGAAACTAGGCTATGATGAGAATCTTTAGAAGTTTTGATTGGCTTTCTAGCATATACGGAGCCAAAATTATGGCTCAAAAAAACAATTTTTGACAAAAATAAAAAAGTAACACGAAAGGTACGATTTGCCCTCTAAGAGCAAATTTTGGTCAGCCATAATGCAGCAGCAGATAGAACTAGAGAGCTGTTCAAACCCTCTATGACGGATTCGGAAGTCTTCTAGTTTAGATTAAATTAGTCTGAATCGGCTGATGGGTTATGGAGTTGGAAAGCTCTGCAAAGAAAGTGGCGCACGCGGGACTTCAAGGGATACTTATACAACGTCCCTTTTTCCTTGGGTGAGAGCTATTAATGTTGACATCGTTCTCTCGGTTTGGTTTAATTCGTTGATTGCCGAACCACGGGGCGGATAGAGATCACGTCTAACTGCACAGGCCTAGTAGATGAACAGGCGCACCGTTAGGTCTTGAAGTAGAGCTTTTAGAGTTTTTGTCCGAAAGTCATTTCCAACTTTGAACTGAAATCCCGCTGATTATACCCAATCACATTAACTTCAGTGTTATTCGCGTGATCATACCTTCTACTTAATTTCAGCTGCAGATTAAATGTTGAATTAATTGCTTGACGCGATCTGTTTCGAAAACCGTGTGGTTTTATATCATACATTGTTTTCAAAGGGGTAAAGCTGTCAGACCTGAGGCAGAAATTTTGTGTCATGAGGCTCTACAGTCAGCAACAAGTGAATCGATGCTTGGATCTTTTGTGCCAATACAGCATCATCTATTTCGTTGGAATGTACCAGTAAGTGACGATTTGCCGGTCTTTTTTTCGCGTGCGCTCTTGCTTTCAATGAAGGAACCAGTCAACCGATTCAGTGAGGTCACTTTTCTGAAAAATGCTGTCGCTGGATCTACGTACAGTGTAAATTCAAATATTAAAATCTTCTGGCGTCAATAATATCTCCTTTTCAAAATGGAACATCAAATATATTTTCTTACAAGAAATTATAGTAGTCTTTGCTGTAATATCGTTTGTCTACGGCAGGGGGTACATTTAATATTTTAAGGTTAGCAATAGAAGGGAAAAATAAATATATATGATTTCCCAATATTTATGCTTGGTTCAAATTTCATACAGCCGCACCAAATAAGACGTAAAAACAGAGTCTGCCTTTATAGTTCTAAAAGTTCTTTAAAAATTCAGTGGAATCTTGTTATTTTATTCAGCCTTTTAGTCATAAGAAATGTTAGGGGTACATGCTCATCTGTCGAAATGCTGAAGGGGTACATGGCCAGAGAAAGGTTGGTCTAGGACAGCGCAGATACAGTATTCGGAAAAAAGCGCTCCTCAGAAAATTGTTTAAGTGGATTGTATGGCATGTTAGAGAAAGCATGATTTATTTTGTTATACGACAATCACTGCCATCCCTTGAATTTCATGGGCGTTGAGTGAGAAATATCAGTGTTCACCTTGTTACGGACAATGCAGTTTATGCTTCATTTGAAAAGGTTACATTTCCTTGCCAGAGAAGTCTTCTGTTGTTATTGTAAGTCTTCCCATGAATAAAAATCATGTCACTGTGTGAATAAGCTGCTGCCGGAGCTGTTGCAACTATCTGGAGAGAGTGATCGGTTGAACGATGATTCGTGAAATTTGCTGTGTTCGAAATGCGCACTTCTCGAAACTTGTGAAGGGTGTTGGCAAGCACGTTCTTTTTTGCTTTTCCTCTAGCCCACCTGTTCCCAACCTGGGGTACATGCATCCGTAGGAGTATCTTTGCCTATCTGAAAGGATACATCTAAGGTTAATGGACAAATATATTGATATATTCTTTATTTTCACATATTCTAGAATACAGATGTTACATGAACAATTTAGCGGATTTTTATTATTTTGCTCAGCCTTTTTGTCCTAAGACAGTTTTGGGGGTACATGCTCATCTGTCGAAATGCTGAAGGGGTACATGGTCAGAAAAAGGTTGGGAACCCCTGGTCTAGCCGAACGCTGGTATTGACTACAATCGATTTTTACATTTTGATTTACAGTCGTCGGGCAGTTGCGCGATGCCACGCTTCAAGATGGTTTGTCAACGGCTTGATTTACAAAGGCGACAAATCGACTTTAACGGAAATAATACACAACGACATTTTTTCTGACAATATGTGAGTGTTGGACTAGGATCTTCTGTTTCGGCTGCAAACTGTTAATGATTGTTAGCAGCATCTGTATTGTGATGCAGTTTCTTTTTCTAACCAAAAGCTCAACGCATGTGTGTGTGTGTGGGTGGTACTAGCTTTTTATAGCTAGCGTCTTGGCGGTGAGAGAGGTGATGATGAACGGCATGGTATACAGCCGTAAACTTCTCAGCAGATATTTTTTGTTCCAANATCGAAAATATTGGTTGTCCTGTTATAACCACGGCTTAACTTAGGCTTGCAAAGTACCTAAGACGTTATGATTAAATCGAAGTTTACTGTCTCGTATATCTGGTTTACGGTTCATTCCTAAAAACTGAGCAGTTTAAGAATTTTAATGAAGTTTTCATTCAAAATAATGCAATTAGTGTAATTTTTTTGTGATTTGCTGCCTTGAAGATGCTTGGCCACCGGTGCTTTATATATATAATGCGTGTGTCGGGCGAATAGTTCCTTAATCATTTTATTCCGCAGACTATCTGCCATTACGGTACTGGAGCCCACAATGCAGATATTATCAAATTGACCGCATCAGCATCGCAAACCTTGTTTGCAATATTTTCAGAAGCAAAAAAAAAATCCTTTACTGATTGTAGCATGCGGACATGGCTGTGTAGCATGTCAAAAGTTCACGAATTTTTAACTGATGAAGTAAAGCCTGAATACGTAAAGTCTAAACTGCTTTCTCTTGTTAAACTGAGGGTGGTTTCTAGCTTGCTGATGGCCCAACGGGTGGCGTGGTTGTGAAGACCTCTGGGGTCTAATGGTTTAAACCCCTGGTTCTTAACCGGGATGGTACGTTTCCCCTGGGGGGCGCGAGCCTTACACGCTCTGCAACATGGAAAACTTGATCAATAAATTTACCAACACTTACATTTGCTTGTACGTTTACCACCCTTGCATTGAAAGCGCTTCCGTCGAATCTATCCTTGACTTTCAATTCATAAAAACAGTTTTCCTGTCTCTTCTTTCCCTTGAGTACTCTTGTTTATAACGAAGTTATAATGTCGTTGTAAGAACCCGACCTCGTTCTGTTGAAAAAGAAAACGACGAACAAACAAGCGAGCAAGTCGATGGTCACCAGGTTGCCTTTTGTTTGCGCAGGGCGTCAACCAGTGACGATCATGTGCAATCAACGTCGCCGACGACGGAATCCCACGCAACAGAGTTCAATCATGACGATCCGCAGCACCGTACTCGTGCGGGTTCAAGCAGAGAATCTAGCGCGTTGACGCAGGCTTCGTGTTCGAAGGCAGTTGCGTCGACGACTTCTCCGGATGCGAGCTCCGTCAACGACAACCCGCTCGACCTGAGCTCGCCCCGTGCGTCCTGTCGCAGTGGAAATGAGCCGAGCAATTCTGGCAGTGTTCAAACGACGGTGACGTCAAATCCCCGCCCAGCTGGAAACGCCAATAGCGGCCTGGCCGATAAATTTCAAGTGTGAGTACTTTTTATCATCAGCGTTACTCGTGTGTTTTTTTACTGGAAAAAATCGTACCCGTAAAAATTGTTTCCAGTTAACCCGGTCAGTGATATTGTTTTTTTTTTTCGGTAACGTCGACGTCAATAAGGCACATTGAATTTCAAAATCTGAAATAAGGTCTGCTATCATAAAATTGGGCAATTAAACGAAAGTACCGTGACGTGGTAACCTTTCTCGAGCGCCTTCGTTTCGAAATATTTGGTCGATCTGGCTTACGAGTTCTCCCATGTACATGGGACACCATGAAGAGCTATGATGCTGACGGAAAGGTCGTGACTCCTGATGTGAGCATTCGTTACTGTATTGTGCAAAATTAAGTCTGTTTAGTTCGTGCTTGTCAGTAATAGTTAATTGTGAAAAAACGCAAAGAGCGATTGGTGTTGAACTTGTTTTCAATTGAAGTGAATGTTACCGTCCATAAGAAAAGGATCTACCCTGTTACTGCTGCGCAACTGCAATTTTCTTGAACTCTTGAAAAACGTTTGTAAAGCAAATATAGTTATCGACATCTCCAAAGCGACCCACCCAACCCACTTGCTTCTCAGGCCTGATCCCGCAAAGTACGAGCCGATCACATTCCTGTGTCGACCTTGGCACAATGCAAGCGGCGAGGTCAATTACAAGATTGCCGAAATGATGATCTCTGGCGTGTTCGTCCAGGTAAGTTGAATCAAACTCTTTGATGAACACTTTTTGTGCACTTCAACCGTCGCAGAATCGGGTCTACGAAGATCGAATCGGGGATAGACAGACGAAATCCTTGTCGTCGAGTGCACGAGGATCTTTTGTTATGCGCGAAAAGTCAATTCTTTAGTGTTTCAGCTTATTCAAATTTTTAAGTTTCTTATTCAAATAGTCACATGAAAAACAAAAACAACAATAGTTAGCTACATCCTAACGCATTGAACGTAATTGCATTTCAAAGCACACGCAGTCGATTATCTTTTGCAAGACTGTTAAGGTGTTTCAAGTCTTAACGAGTGGTAAGCACCGGTTTCTTAAGCCGTCTCCCAGTAACGCGACTTCTCTGGGAGCTTTTTCTCCTAACGCTATCGTACTTCACAACGTCAAGCAATCAAATCGAAAAGCGATTCTTCGTTATGATCTTCCATTAGTGCAAGAAATGTTCATTAGTCAGAGTAGATATACGTACGCATATGCTGTCGCAGCGGAATGAAACTGTGTACTTTTGGCATCACAAAACAACGTTTCATGAACACATCCCATACTGTCTTTCAAAACGCACACAAGACAAGTCGTAAACGAGTATCACTTTCGTCAGGCCCCGATTTCCAACGCTTCTTTTTGATCGCGTTTGAAGACCGCGTCTTGGAGAAGTTCCAGTCTATATCTCCTATTTTTCAGTCGATAACGAGTAACATTCTCTGACGAATCACACGGAATCTCGCTTCGCTGCGTCGAACCCCGTAGGATCCGTAAAAAATCTCACTCAAAATAACTTTACTTCAGTCGGTAATTAACAATCTTTCTCATGCACTTCTCGGCACACCATGGCATGACTATTGCTATGTGCGTCCCGGGGTGCAGAACAACGACGTTCACTTAATTTCACTCAATCAACAATTGCAGATAGCGTAATCTTTCCCGTGCGCTTGATCGATCAACCGCGTTTGGCTGTGTTTAATTACACGCGCAAACATGTTCTTATTCTAAACTAAAGCATCGCATTGTTTTCCGTTTTCAACGACACACTTTTTTAGCAGACCCAGTATCGATTCCAAAGTGTATTTATCAGATTTTCTTATTTGTGCTTTGTTTCAACCCAAAGGATTTTTGGAAGCGTTTGAATAATTTTTCTATTTTCTGCAAAATAGTTGTTTTTGAATCACCGAGCATCACGTGGAAACGCTTTGCTTTTAAGCTTGAATATCTAAATTCAGTACCTTGATAATTGGTTTTTGTTTCGAGAGTCGCCGACATTGTCTGACTTCAGCTCGCAAATACACTGGTGCTTTGAGTCACTGCTGTTTTCAAACGTGCACAGTGTGCCGTCGTGATGGTAATATTGGTTGTCTTGGAAAAAAGGTCTTTGCAGAAGCTTCACAAAGTGAGCCATGCACGTAGGAGTATTTCAATATGTAGAAGAGTTCGTGCAAAGAAAGGAGTGCAAACCCGTTTTGTGCCCCCCAACCAACTAACGTGTCACGAGTTTTCTGCGGGCACCGTGCGCCTTGCTGCTGCTTTCGTAGTGAATGCTGCATTGGCGGCGAACAATTTGCAGCACGGCGTGTGGAGTCTTTTCACCTGTTCGCTGTTCATGAAGCCGAGCATCAGATTGCGAATGGCAGAGTACAGCTATTGAAGTCTTGGTGTGACCTGACCGGCTTCACGAACCAAGTCAGTTGCAGAGTGGCTACTCAAAGAAAAAAATTTGAAGAAGTTAAAAAAAATAACCCGTCTGCGCCCCCGAGTTGAACTGTGTTGTGTTGCATGCAGGTTATTCATAATAAATGGTTTTGCCAACGTGGAGTTTTCCAATCTGTTGGTCAACCATCCATTGATTTCATGTTATTGAAGCAAGAACATTACCTGCCACATGAGAGGAAACCCGACATTAACATTTTTTCTGCCTTTTGCATTTCATTAAACGTAACGTCGGATACTGTCTATTGAAAGAAATCCTTTCTCAGCACAGAATCAGACACTAAGATCTTACAGAGTATATATTTTGCCTACAAAGTAGGCATCATCAGCTCTTATTC
>JGI24021J15306_10003556_pt1 | contig 17662 bp, 6 predicted proteins | sample Ectturendosymbi1_FD_15306 | JGI IMG/M metagenome (IMG submission 15306)
CCTCGAAATCCTCGTATTGCAGCAAGGGTGCTCCTCAAAAGAGCAAACCTGAGCTTTGTCCTTATGTACGTTATGACAGATGTGTGTGTTGGTGAATCATGCTTATGACGAATCATTGGTAAAACAATCACAGGACTGAAGGACGACATCATACATGCAGTGGGAACACTGCAGACATGTGCGGGACTGGAATCGGGCATAGAAGCAATGAATAAAGGGCATAGGCTAAAGTAACTACGTTACACTTACACAACACAGGTCAGTTGAGTAAGGCTAAGGCTTCAGGATCGGCAAAGCAAAACAAATATACAATACAAGCACGTAAAACTGAAAATGTTTGAAAGACTGCAGCATAACAAATCTGTGAAAAATACTTTGCAAGAACTGATAGCTGACTGCCAACAGCAAGACATGCAATTTGTCTGCAGTAACTTCGATGCCTCCATCATCACGCCACGAGAAACCAGCCATCTTACCAAAAATAGACTGAGAGCACTGCGCAATTGCACTGGGAGAAACCACCAATAGCGCAACAGAGCAAAATTCAACTTTTCCGAAAGTTTCAAATCAAACACGACACGACTACATGGGGATGTGATCCAACGGCGACACATCAAACACGAAATAGGCAAGGTAAAAAAACTACTATCGTAATTACTCGAAAACTTTTTAATTCTGAAAAAAAAAATTAATTAAGGAAAGTTTCCAGTTGTCCAAAATGTTTTTTTTGTAGAAATACACTCATCATCAAGGGCAAGTGCCAATGCCAGGTGTGGAGCCAGACATTTTAATTAGGGAGCCACTAGTGGGAGAGTTTTGCAGAAACAGGAGCATTCAGTGGTCTCCGTAGGACTTCAATGCAGATACCTGACCGACTTTCAGGAAACCAATGAGTGTTTGTTTCGTCACAATATCAAATAATATTTGAGTGAAATCAGTGATTAACTGGTGAAATACTGCCGTCTGCCCAACCGATATAATTAATAACGCCTACAAACAAACTTTCCTAGAAAAAAAGGATTAAGTGGCACGCACATGTCGCACATATGGCCAAACATATGAACATGGTGGGGGGCCCTGGGCCCGCCCCCCTTAAATCCGGCGCTGGTTAAATGGAATCAACAAACATTGCTTGATATGATCAGCCAGCAAAGATATAACTACTTTAGTACTTAGCTACAAAACCCCAAAAGAAAAAAACGTGTTAACAGAACATGAAATAAAAACTACAGTGCATTTAACTTTGCATTATAATGCTGAACAAAGATGACAATACCGACTGAAACAGGTAAGTCAGTTCCAAGCAAAACATTAACGGGAGAATACACAGATCAAATCGGCGCACTGCAATCTATTGTAGCCTGCGATACAAATATTGCCTGTGCTAAGAGAAACTTATTTTTCATGCTTCAAAATCAAGAAAGTCTTTCAGAAATTTGTCCATGCTAGCCCCTGCTAATTTTAGATTCAATTGATATAATCGCGAAACTATTTAAGTGCTCTTGTTAGATTGAGGATCTCAAATAAGTTTTAATTAGCTTCAGCATAGAATAGCTCCTTTTTCCGGATGCCAAGGTCACGGGGATGGTTATGCAAATCCTGAGGGCAATAAACAAATTGTGGAAAGAGGGGTACCTGTTATTGTGTGCGGGAAATTCAAACAACTTCACGGGTTTTCGAATCCCAGCAGAATTTGTTTTAACGCCTCCATTTCCTCACAAAGCATATGCGCCCATACTTGTTACTTTTAAGGAATCGTTATTTTTCAGCACCTGTAATAGACATTCAGTTGGCATAATTAAAACTAGGTGCATTTCAAAGGTTTTCACCAATCTCAGGTTGCCTTATCAGACTGATTGTACGCGAGGATTATTGAATAATGCTATAGATTGACTAAGCAGTACACATTTGCAACCGCGATCTAAACTTAACTTTCAGAAGACTAGTATTACTGGTAGTAACTATTGAAACAGCAGCAACTGTTGAACATATCTTGCAGCAACTATTGAAGCATGACCTGCCAAATGCCCAACGCCTACAACTGAAACGGGAAACAGTTTCAAAACTTAAACCCTAGGTGCTATTGAAAAAACTAAGCTACATATTACGGAATAACAATGACCACGATTGCAGATCGAATTATGATGATTAAGGGTGTTACAAACCGCACAGTTCACTTTGGTGTTCGTTGGCCACGGATCCTATACGCTGTGGGCCCCGCGCCCGTGCCGGCACTACACAAGAAACTTCGATAGAAAGCGTCAGTTTGCGTAGAATAGAAGGCGGACCGATTGGAAGCAATCAGTCCAATCGGCTGAAGGCCGGTCCTGACTGTGACAGTCACCACAAGCGAATTATCGTAATTCATTTATCCCCATATAAATTATAGTGCAACCTAGTACCAGAAGAGCAGTGGTTCTTAACCTTTTCTCCATCACGGCCCCCTAAAGTAATTTTCTTTTGGCTCAGCCCCCCTTACTTTAAATAAGTTATAAAAACAAATGTATCGCTTGGTGAATTTGTTTAATTCTAAGGTTTTGTAACAAACACTAAGTCCAGGGTTTTTTGTTAAGGCGTTTCAGGGACCCGATTTTGGCCCTTGGAATTGAAAATCGGGTCCCTAGCATCAGAGAAATTCGAGTCCCTACAGGTCCATACAGGGTACCTAACATTTCCCTTAGAAAAAACCTGCTAAGTGCGTAGAGTACAAACATACACATCTGCACAGTGCAGATTGGTAAAAACAGACACAAGAGAACAATTCATAGCGAGTTTGGAGGTAGAACCACAGGGTTATAGAAACTTTCCTAACACTATTGTTCACTAACCCGTAACACTTGGTACAACACCACATCCAGAGTAGGACATTGAGTCCAACCCTGGTCAAGGCCAGGTAAAGTACGGAAGTATTGTGGCATGCACACACCCTCAAACGAAAAAACACTGCCATTTCCGAGCACTCAGTCACAAAGTAAAATGCGGTTGTAGTGTTAAACGAATAAGGACGAATATAAACAATCTGACTGCATCAAAGCACGCAACCACACATTTTTAGAATTTCTGCATCGTTCAAAAAAGTGGTATATATTTTTTCACAATAAGGCCTCAAGATAGGAATGTTGCATTGAACCTGATGACTACTAACACTCGCTCGCCGCGGAAGGTTGTATACAGCCCTGCAGCCAAAATTAAAGGCCACTGATTGTTTGACAATTTTGGCCAATATTTTGGTGCAACATTACTTTGCAGCATTAGATGAAAAACGCTTTCTTTTAAGCGACATTGTACAAGATTTACCGGTAATCACAGATATGCATGTTCCCACTCTAGCCCGCATGCTTATGTGTTGCGGTTGCTTGTTCTTGACTTGTGCGAACCTTTGCAAATTCTTTGTTTTATATTCGCTCTGCATAGCTTTGCAACCAGGTCCGGCCTTTAGCCGATTGCTTCCAATCGGGCCCCGCGTTGCGCCTACTAAGTACTAACCTACGCAAAGTTACACTTTCTATTGACGCTGCGTGTGTAGCGCCGGCGCGGGCCGCGGGCCCACAGGATTTTATGCGAGGGGCCAGTTGTCATTAAAAATGGAAGTGAACTGCACGTTTTTTTAACATCCTCATTCATCATAATTCGTTTTGGAATCGTAACAGTGGTCATTACTTTTCGATGTGTGATACAGTCTATAGACTTTTCAATAGCAGCTGGTTAAGAAGACAGAGAGGGATTAAGTTTTGAAGCTGTTTTCTGTTTCAGTTGTAAGCGTTTTGTACTTAGCAGGTTATTGCTGTTGCAACAGTTTCTGCTATTTGTCTTTCGAAACTTTAAGTTTATTTCGTAATTGCAGTGTACTCCTTAGTCGGTCTTTTCTTAGCGTTATGCATTTTCCCTCGTAAGGATCTAATGAGGCAGACTCTTTCCCCATTTTTTTGTTGCCGTCATGATTTACAATTGACTATCCCAGTGACCGTGGCATCCGGAGAACGGAGTTTTCTAAGCTCAAACTAATTAAAATCTATTTGAGATCATCAGTCCAGCGAGAGCGCCTAAATATTTTGACGATTGTGTCCATTGAATCCGAAATTAGCAGAGGCTTAAACTTGGACAAAGTTTTGAAGGACATTACTAATGCTAAAACATGAAAAATAACTTTCTCTTACCAAATGCATTTTGCGCATTGTAAGCTACAATGGCCTAAAGCAGGACGCGGCTCCAGCTGGGCGTCGAAAATATTTGGCTCGAGCTCCGGCTCCAAAGTGATTTGGTCCATGGAAAACTGGAAACCATTGTCTTATTTGTACAATTGTATTGTTGCACCAGCATATATTAGGTGTCGCTAAATGAATATTTGATGGATAGTGGGACATGTGTAAAAAGTTTGAGAAACCCTATTGTACACGTAAGAGCTTGGGCGTCGGAAGTTTTTTTTCCAGGGAGGCAACAGCGGATTTTTCCAGGGGGAGCAACAGTTGTTAAATTTTATTTTTTTCCAACTCGAAGCTAAAAGACAAACATTTTTCAAGTTTCAAAATCCAGTGGGTCCAAGGTCCCCTTGCACACCCCTTCCGACGCCCATGCAAACGAGGATAATTATGTACACATAAAGCAAACCACGCTCGTCCCGCAAAAAGTTAACACGCTTGCACCACAAACCTGGGCTTTGCAACCGGAACCCAAATTTCAGGTTCCGGCTTCACCATGTAAAAGTTTCTCGGTGGCTCCGGGCTCCGACTCCACAGATCATCTGTTTGTTTCACTCGGCTTTGCCATTGTTTTGCAGCATTATAATACGATGTTGCACTGCCGTTTTTGTGTGATGTCCTGTTGTCACATTCTTTCGTTTGTTGATGTTTTGTTGCTAAGCTATTATATCTTATCTTTGNCGGATGACTATATCAACCAGTGTTNCTAATTTCATTTAACANATGGCCAGTTGGTCTGCCNCACACTGCGGTAAGTAGGTACCTGACCAGAGAGGAGGTATTGAATGTAGCAACTCATGGACTTATTAGGTATTACGGAAATGTCCGCGAAACAGACATGAAAACTCTCTGCTGGAGAAATAAAACTGGGGACATGTCCTCAGACACCCCTAGCTTGGCTTTACCCTTGTCGGGTCTCACTTTTTCACATAACTAAAGATTTCTATAATCATGACTTTATGCCCCTCCTCAAATTTCTGCACACGCCACTGAATGGGGCCCCGCAAAAGCGATTCCAATCGGGCCCCGCACTTACTAAGGCCGGCCCTGTTTGCAACCGCACACTACTTCTCAGAGCGAATACAGATTACTCTGACTAATTGTATATCGGTAAACCAGTGGTTCCCTAACACTTTCGAGCCGTTACCCTAATCAAGGTAGCGATTATGTCTTGTTAACCTTAATATTTCACAGGGACCGCTCATAATACAGAACATTTTGGTTCCGCGGTCCCCCAAAAAATCGCATATTACCCCGGGGGGATATTTACCGCACTTTGGCAACCACTGGGTAAACGCTATAACCACGTTTTCGCATTCAGATTCCAGAATCTCAAACCATTCAAACGTGAAAAAATAGCACGGTTGATCGCACAAACCGGATATTTCAATAGAAATGTTATTTTAATTTTTAGATTTGAACATTTATTCCGCGCCGCTGTGAGTAAAATACACGGTTCCGAGATTAAGCAGCTGAGTGTCGCCATTGGGATGGCCAGAAAGCAGAGTTACTCTTTCTTTGGCCGAGAAGTCGACGTCGCATGGTGGTCTGTGGCTGCCAAACCGCATTTAAAAATTTATTCTCACATTGAACAATAGTGTGGCTCAAGTGCAGTTGAATCTTCATAAATATACATTGTCGCATCACAGAAGAACACGGCGGGAGTACTGTAGAAAATTAGTAGCCTACCATGCAGGTGTACGCCCACATTGCAGAAAGCTCGTCGAATTACAGAAGCCAAAGCGGCATCACACGCTGCGTGGAGCTCTGTCAAATGCGAAAAGGGCACAGATGTTATTATTAAGGGACTTGGCATGCCGACTAAACAGTCCCCCTAGTTGCGCCCCTGAATGTTTGCATGCGGACTCGAATTCGGCCTGAAAAATTTCAAAATGCTTAACCCAGACTTCCATCTTTGCCGGAACTGAACCGAATAACATGTAGCGGCGTAAAATTAGCACTGGTGTAACGTTTGAAAGGGACACATTCCCGTTCAAAGATTTTCTATGTTGTAGAGCATGTAAGGGCTCGCGCCCCCCTAGAAATTTCTTAACGCATCCCGGTTAAGAACCACTGCAGTAGAGTGATCTCGTCGGTTAGCTTTATTGCTGCTGGTTGCTTTCCTGTTAGTTTAATGCCCCGAATGACCATCTTTCTCTTGTGCTTGCCTCAGTAGTTTAAGGCGATGCAGATACCTGCAACAAGTGTTATGTTCAAAGTAATATGCTACGCCCGTGTGAGACGTAATAATAGTCTCTACGATTAGTCGAATGTTACGTGCAGTTGCTTTTCACAATTCTAAATGTTTGTTGGTGATCGTAAGCACTTTTGTGCTGCGTCTGAAAGCTGCCGAACTTTTCCAGTGACCAGTCAGTGCACTTAAAAGCACAGCAGCGTGGAAGTGCAAAAAATCCGGATTACGAGATGTGAAAAGAGCAGATTTTATCCGGTGTTGGCGAAGATCCGGATAAACCGAAGACTTTTATAAAGAAAAACGTTACAAATCATTCGTGCCACTAATTTTATCCTGTTCTGGCGAAGATCCGGATTAACCAAGGTTTACTATATTTAGCTGTTCTGTATAGGCCTAGTGTTTTATAGCAACGGTAAAGTTTTAAAGCTTCATAAAAAATTCGTTATTTAACTTATCAGTGGTGGTTTTCAGTTGTCAAAGTTGTGGCCACTTCTGGAATACTAAAGCCCTAGTCACTGCAGCACAGTGCTATCTAGAAGCGATTTGTCACTTGTTTCTGAAATGTATGAGCCTTAGTAGGCAAATTTGCAGCGTGTTTGATGCGGATCCTACGTTTAGTTGTTTCCAACTAGATTGCCACTAGGCCTATATAGAGCTTGCTTGTTGAAGCTCTAGTTTAGATGCATATGTTATAATTAAATCAGCTAGAACAGTGTCTCGTGAGTTTTCTTGGAAATACATGTCTAGACTGGGATTGCTTCATACGGTTAGCTGAAGGTGTTGCGAAAATGCTTTGTTGTGCAAAACTTGTCTTAATGTTGTTTACAATCAGCATATCGCCTAGTGAATTAAAACACTATATTTTGCATTGTTTGGAAAATGACAATTAAAAACGGCATACGTAAACCCTGTGTCCACTGAATGCATCATGCTTGTTTGGTCCATAAAATATGTGGAAAAGAGTTTACAAATATGAGATCGACAACTAGACGATATTTTCGATGGTGGCAAAACGGTCCCGTATGAAAACGTACATATCCGAAAAATAAGGTAGAATTAAAGTTAGCACTGCAAAAGATAGAATTTTGAGGAGGCACTATACCTAAAACAGGCATGTATTAACGTCTTTACACAGGCGACCATATAGGTCACACCCGCGCGGGGGCCCAAAGACTAAGGCCTAGGGCCCTGCGCTCTCTAAATCCGTCTCTGGTGGCCGGAACAAGTTTGGGGGAAGGGCAAAAAATATTTGATTTTAGGCGAGCAACGGTATTTTGTTTGGGATACCGCCTATCAAAGCACAAAGTGACTAAGTACGCTAAAAATTCTAGGAGGCATGGCCCCATGGCTACGCCTATGACTCTGGGTCGAGAAATAAATCTAAATTTTCCATTCTCATTAAGACAGAATAAATGCAATCATACGCTATTTTGTGTGCTAAGTTTCATAAAATTTTGTGCGAGAAAATGACTACTCTCACTAGTAGTTTAATATTTAATTGTAATGTATTTTCCACAAATTATATGCTCATGAAGTGTTTATTTTATAGATTCGCACCAATAAGTTTTTGCGGACCCCTTAGTGACGCTACTACAACGCTACAAATGCTAGCGTTTCGGCAGTGTTTCCCAATTTGACTACACTGGATGGCTGAAACATGATTTAGTGCAGGCTTCAACATAAACTTACGCCAGAAAAAACGGCGCAGCTAGCAAAAATTACGAAATGAAAAAAACTGTGACGGCAACCTTAAAATTTTTTATTTAGCTTGATAAAGTATGGCCTGCAGGCATAAGCGTATGGCATGGGGATGCGGTCACATCCCCAAAGCTGAAAAATTGGCCATTATTCGGGCAAAAATTTTCAATATTTGGGCAAAGTATACAGCTACATTTACGTGAAAGTGAGTTAGTGTCTATTATCCCAACTAAGGCAAAATAATGGCCAAATCAACGGCAAAGTAATGGTAAAAACGGAAAAATAACCTGAAACTATTTTGCCACTCTTTTTTGCCCTTGATGGCAAAATAGACTGTCCTTGAGTGAACTGCAATCAATTGGGTAATTCCAACAGCCTTCACCAAAGTTGGGCCCATTAAAAAAATTCATTCAAGTTTTGCGTAAAATTAGAAATCTTTGAATAAATTAGGAGCATTTGGTACATTCCAACAGGTTCATTTAAATCTGGGCAAATGACAAAAGCTTCATTCTAATTTGGATGAAAATAAAATCAGTTCGATAAATAGGAAACATTTCGGTGAAATCCATCAGTTAAATCAAATGTTGGCAATTTACAACAGCTTCATTCAATTGTGGGCAACTTCGGACGGTCTTGTTCACAGCTGGGCTATATAGAATAGTTCCATTGAAATTTTAGTACATTTATAAATGTCTGGGTGAACTATAAGAGCTTAACGTAAATTTGAATGAAATTAAAATTTTAACAATCTCAATGAAATTTGAGTAAATTGGGACAAGTTCATTCAAATTTGGATCAAATCAAAAAAAATGTTTTCATAAATTGGAAAATGGATAGGTCTAAATTGCAACAGACTAGCTCAACTCTGGCCAAATGGCAATAGCTCCATTCAAATTTGACCGAAGTGGAACATCTTCCTTCAATTGTGGGTAGCTTCAAGCACCTTTATTCAGTTTTGCAAACTTCAAACAGCTTCGTTTCAATTTGGATAATATACTGTACAAGACCTTCATTTAAATTTGCGTTCAATTACAAACTTTTGGGCAGATTCCAACTTCAATCGTATTTGGGTAATTGAAAGAGCTTAATTCAAACTTGGGTACAATTGGAAACATCTAGGCAAACCGGGAAAGTTTCATTCAGATTTGCATACGAGGTATATTATAAATATTTGGGCAAATTATAACAGCCCAAATCAAATTTGAGCCAATTGAAACAATCTCATTCAAATTTGAGTAGAGTTAGAAAATTTTAAAATTAGGAACATGTATTGGTAACCCACCATTCCAACTTTCCCTAATTTTTGTAAACCTCAAATTGTTGATGCTGTAAAGTGTGCAATGAAATGTAGCTGTAGCTGCAAAACGTTTTGTGGTAGTAATGCGATGTATCTGTGATATGATTCTGTGAAGTTTTCATGTTCCAAACTTGCTTGATGTGACATTTTCAAGTGTCTGTCATTGCGAGGTATTCATGAACAGAATTAACTACGTAACTGCAGCGGAAATATGTTGTGTGGTAGTAAAGTAGGTGTGATTTCATACTGTTTAGGTTTTCGTAGTTTCCGTTTGTTTTATGCAATGAATTTCATATGTTGCATCCTGCCAAATTTTTATGTTTCAATTTAATGCTGTGAAGTGAAGTTTTCATGAACAGTAGCAACTGTACTATTTACTGCACTGCATGATTCACTAATGCTAATGCAGTTCAGTGTGAATGTGAAGCACTGCTATTTTTATAAAATTTTCTTGTAGAGGTTATGAGTCATTTGGAACTGGAAATGTGCATTTTTCCACATTCCTTGGTAATTGATCATGTAAGCTGCAGTATTTGCCTGTATCAGTCCCATATCGCTATTTTTCGTAGCGTGCTGTGTTCAGTGCACATTTAACTGTCTAAACTGGAGTAGATTTTGGTTTTCATAATGTGAGTTTAGAAGCTGTAAATGTTTAAGTAAGTTGTAGTATTTTAAGTACAACACATTGCAGTGAAGATTGCCTATTGTGAAGGACTAAGCTATATGCTGTGTATTAAACTACCTCCTTTCCCTCTCCTTACTTGAGACTTGACCTATATGTAATACTTTAGATTGTAACATATCCTGATACAGGCCCGTAACCAGAGGGGGGATCGGGTAATCGCCCCCCGCGAAATTTTTAAAAACTATCAGTTAATAATACCCGAAAATATCAGTTGGTTGCGGCCCTGTACTGATATATCTTAACTGCTTTCCCAGATTGATTGCAATTATGGCTGACATAAATGCACATATCTGTGCTAGAGAAGAACAGATCTCAGCTATCAGGATTATCGTGTTAAAAGAACGAAGAATAAGCGTAGAACGTATATAAAAACTTGAAAATTAAGATGCTGAACAACACCTACCACATGTGGCTGCATGAACAGCAGGTTTGGGGATAATTTTATTGCAATTAGTTAACCTTTTTCAACAACGAATATTACCATTGTTAACATGTTGCTATGCTTAATATTGATTACTAGTTGAGGCCTACGGCTCTGAACCCCGGTAATTAGACATGCAGCCATTGATTTGTTTGCAATGATATGTTTTAGTCTTAAGATTAAAACTTAACAAGATCAAATTTGGGCAAAAATTTTTTGCATCCCCCAAATATGCACTCCCGTACACCTATGCCTGCAGGTATGCTTTTCTGGTCCTGACAGCACGCTCTGTGAGCACCTTAGGCAAATCCATTCCAGCGACTACCGCTACTATACAAAGATCCATTAGCTACACAGACCCATAGCCAAGTTGTGAGGCTTTGAGGGGCAAATTACATTTTTAGGGGGGCACGATTTTGTGTTTATTATATCTTTAAAACAAATTTTTCTGGACAAACATAATTTAGGCGGCACAAGAAAAATTTGGGGGGTACTGTCCCCGTGGCTACATTGAAAAAGTTTAAGTGCGACATNACTTACCTAGTATATGTGATATTGAAATTAATAGGAAAATATTATTAAAACCGTTCTTGCAGCAAACCTGAAATAGTGCCATACCTCTATTTTCTTATAAACAACGCAAACGTGAGTTGCATTGACTTTCATCATGTTCATTATTTTTTCTTGGCGTATGTTCGTCACGTTTCGAACCACGTATTTTTTTGGTCCTTCTTGACGCCCATTTTGGCCCAGAGCCCAGAGCAGCCGCCTATTTCGCCTAATGGTAACGCCGACACTTTAGGTTAAGGGCGCTGTGTTGATGCAGTATATGAATGTATGGGGGCAGTCAAATAAGGGGGCGCCAAAAAGTCTTCACTTCTCTAAACACCCCAGCTTTTCTGCGACAATCATTGGGAACCACACAAAAGTGGTTACCTTTTGTAGGTCAAGAAAATAGCTGTTTTTGTTCATTGGGATGTAGGCCTACTACGGCTTCGTGACCCACAAATATGTAAAAACCACTGCCTTAAAAATTAAATCAAACACATGATTAAACTCACGGTACGTTTGAAGAACAAAAGCGCGTAAGAACAGTGGCACTGATCACCGCGGAAAATCCATATATTCCTGCCCAAACCACCAAAACTTGTTCACGGACATTTTTATTTTGATCAACGCTGGAAAACCACCGATAACTAAAAATGCGTTTAGTTCCCAGATAAATTTGGTCTCTGAAGCGCGTTAAATTAGCAAGAGAACTACAACGGTCGTTACATTTTTGACGAAAGAGCTTTCACACACGCGTGGGGTTTTGCTAATGTTGTTTTTTTATCATCAACATTAATCAAAAATCAGCATGCGTTATGAAAGCAACAAAAACGCTTCAAATGTGCCTCCCTGGAAATATCAAGGTTAACATTGTTTTCCGGCCACATGATCCTTGAACCAAAATGTAGTTTGGCATAAAAAAACATCGACTTCACCAGATTTTTTAAATGACCACAAAAATCTTGCGGAGCCAATACCCCATTGCATGTTAAAATTACCATGAAAACCTACACCGTGATAACACTTAATTTCAGAACGCAAAAATTGTTTTTCGAGAGTTTGAAGTATGCTGATGAAAATGTACTGTGTGTACTGAAAGAACGGATAACCATCTTGAACTACATTCATAGACAAGTGAAATCACTATACTCTGCAGCAAACAAATTCAGAGGCACTTTTGATCAGTGCTATCCTGCAGTAAAAAACACTCTTATTTCGCGCCTATTGCATGCCTGCCAGTGTATGCTTGCCAACTGTGAAGCAAATACACACAGACCAGTATGAAGCGCTTACGTGCTACGTATAACAATGCCTATCGAATTACGCATTACATACCCAGAAATGTAAGTGTTCGCCCACACCAGGTTAGCCATTATTGTCAGGACCTTTGATACCCTGCTGACAAACAATTTGTATCGATTTCTTATACGATGCAGATCTTCATCCAACTTTTTATTCGATCGCTTCAAATGTCTATGCTTTTTACAAATCTTCATTTTTCCTCAATTATTCAACGCTCCTGTATGATGGAGGCCAAATGCAGTAGTTCTTGGTGAATTGTTTCGGTGTTCGCGTCTCCTCAGTATTGCTTTTGTGTAGTAAAAAAATGTGTGGGCTATGTGTACACACGAAGCATACAAAAAGAAATGTTGTTAAAGTGTTTTGCTCCTCTCAATGTTGGGCACGTGCAAACATCGATTCTGTAATGCGCTACTGTATTACAGCACTAACCATTTTTTGAGCTCTTGTGCCTATGATCGCTTCTGTATGGACCACCAGCCTGCAATAAACTACTATTATTAAAGTTCCCCCAGAGCCAAATTAATTGCCCACCCCTGGTCTGCATAATAATCGAAGGATTAATTTACACTGAGTTGATGTTGGTATGAAATTCTGACTTAGACTGTGCAAGGATTTGTATAAGAACCATATTGCTTTGCTCATTGTCTATTTGTCTGAATCTATTTTGGGTTTGAGGTATAGTGCGTGTTTCACTTATTACAGGACAGTCATAAATTAACGTAGAGTTTAAAAGTCAGCTTTTGAGGATCAGTCGGAGAAAAATTTAGTGTGAATATTGAAATCAACGACTTTGTTGGGAATATTCTGCAAAACAAGTTTTTTTGCTTGCTTTGTTGGGAATATTCTGCAAAACAAGTTTTTTTTGCTTGCTTTGTTGGGAATATTCCACAAAACAAGTTTTTTTTGCTTGCTATCAGGTAGCCTACACGCCCAAACCGCCGAAACACACATACCTACCTGCGGCGCTGCGATGCTACTTTGAAACTGCATAGTGCATTTAATAGTCGTTACCCTATCCACCCTGCAGATGGGTAGGCTATTACATTCGTTATGGTAGTTGCATAACATTGTTATGGTTACACCACAATCACAAAGTGTCCGTAAGCTACCACAAAAACGGATCAGTCAGATAGTAACCAATCTGTTGGCAGAAGAAAATTAAACTTCAGAACGGAAAACCACCATGCAGGATAGACATTCATGTTGGTCCCCCTTCTTTTTCCTTGGCCCCGCAGTACCCCCCATTTTTTAATTCTAGAATTGCCACTGCTTACCATGTTTACGGTAGTCTATACAAAGATGCCTGTGAAAAATATTGTTCAATAAGATGCCTGTGAACAATACGCTTATTTAAGCGTAGCCAGTGGGACCAAGGACCCCAAATCTCTAGTATACCTTGTCGTTTTGTGCTATGGGAAAGCGGTGTCCCAAACAAAATACTGTTGCTTGCTTTAAAGTCAAAAGATTTGTCCCCCACAAAAATTTTGGGCTGGCTACGCCACTGCTGTGAACTGTCTCAATCGCATTGCCATCTGCGATGAGAAACTAGTTCACTACATCCCCAATGCAAGCGCCACTTTTTGTTGTCGCCTGCGTGGCGATTAAGTTCATCGCCAGTGGGAAAGATCGTCTTGTGGAAGTGTTTACTTTAAAAAGTGGGGTCTGGCACAAGGGATTCTTGATTTCATACCTAGTTTTACCTGCGAATCGTGAACTATGCGTTCTGTTGAGCTGTAACTAGGACGTGCAGTTGGTAACGTGTTTGTGAGTCAAATCTTGTTTGCTTAAAAAATGTGTACTTGGTTCCATTTTAAAAGGTCTTTCACACCTATGGTTCTGTAGGCTACATGAAACTGCAAATCAAGCAATTGGTATCCTTTTTCCATCAAAATTAACCAACTGGAATAGTGAAGGTTCTTGTGAGTAAACTGAGCAAAATACCGTATTGCCTTGGTATACTGACAAGATTCATACCCTACTGGAAGATGGCAATGACATGCATAGTTAAGTGATATCACTTTCCTGAACTCCAAACTTTTTTCGTGCATATGGCATACCAATGTAGGCCTGCCCACTTTCGGACAGGTACATTTTAGACTTGTACTTAACGACTGTGTATGTCGCATAACAACCCCTATCAATTTTCGCATTATATCAACAAACATGTATCAATTTTCGCATTATATCAACAAACACTACGCATTCGATAGCATCAGATTACTTTCGAAACAACTTGAAAACATTTGCTCAGCGGTACCCACTTTCATCTAAGGACTTTTACAGCCCACTATAACGTTCTATGTGGATACGAAATTGCTGTATTCGCTGGAGGGGTTTATTGTACTTACTCTTGCACTGTGTCCGTAAGCAAAATGTAACACATGTGATATCGGCCCAGTCCCGTCGCCACGGAGGGGCTTAGCCCCCCCCCAAACAAAGCTCCAAGCCTCTTTAAATTGAAACATGAAACACTATAAATCAGTTGAGATTTTGTCAATTTTTAGTGTCAAGCCCCCCACAGAAACGCAAAGCCGCCCTAGTGAAAACTTTCTGGCGACGGTTTTGTATCAGCCTTGTGCCCGAGACGAGCACAACAAATTTCATGATCGACAAAAGAACGAATGTGTTTTTTCTCCAGATTTTATAACAGTCGTAACATTTTTCGGGGTTATCTGCGTTGGCTACGTGTTCCTGCGGATTTTTAATTTGTGCATTCGCAAAAGCACAGATGAATATGAATCAAAGGCCAACTTGTAGATTCCATTCCTCACTTCTTGCCAGTACGTTCGCTGTTGTCCACATTTTCCATCAGAACTACATATGAATTTTCATATTTTTACCTCGGTCGACAATAGTGCTAAGACTTTTTCAATGTCTTGGGAACAGAGTGCCGTAACTATAGTTTGAGTCATGGTGGGGAAAACTTAGCTCACGGGGACGCACTAGCCAACACTCAGAAAAGAGTTAAGAAATGATAATGGATCCGGATGTCTACGTTAAGCCTGCAATCACCAGAAAACGCTCTGAAAAACGCAAAAAAACAACCTACTGAAAACCAAAAAAATGCTAAACACCGAAATATAAGCTAAGTGGAGGGCCAGTTTATACATTTAGCTTGCCTGGGGGAGGTTCGCATCCGTGTTAGTTACGCCAATGCTTGGGAAAAATTTCAGTCACTTACAACACCCAGCTTGGACTCTTCCTGTTTTCCACTTCGGAACTTCATCTTTGTTTGTTCCACGTTCATCTTTTCGCCAATAGTTACATCTACAACAATTCGCTTGTGTACTTCTGATTGAGCTCCAGTACCTTCACCACGATGAGCTGGCACAAGAATGCATCTAATCACATGACCCGAATCAGTGCAATTTCCTGACGTAATGGTTTACTCAGTTGTATTATGACTTTGCCTCTGAAAACCACAACACGCTCGTCTAAAGCTATGCAGGGCGTATGGTTTTCCGCCTGGTCGTCTAAAATTGGCTGGGATTACCGTGTGTTGCTCAGTTAATCGACCGCTATACCTCTTTTCTATTAATTACTCATTAACACGCTTCCCGTTAACTACTCAGTTGACTGCGTTTTTATGCAGTCGACGGTCACGACTAACCGCACATGAAGCATTGTGTGCCGCGAAAGGGCACCACAAATAGAAAGCACGTTCAAGACCTCTCCTAAAGCGACGGAATAGAAGAGCGAACTCAATTGCTACTTCACTCCATGAGGTTGAATGTTTTACCTACTTGTTTTTTGAACGTCTCGTCCCTCGATGACAGTCTGCAGTGTGACCGCAACACCTAGAGGCCTACCTTATTTTATCAAAACAAATTGTATTTCCTAACGCAAACCACTGAAGCTTGTGTTAAGATTTTTACTACTGAAAATTTCATTTTTTCCATTGCTTCTGCATCTTCGTATAACCAAATCTAGGTTCTTCGAGAATGTCCTATGCCACTTTGCTCTCCAATTCTCCTGATCGCCAGACTCAGACCCAACGCCAGCTAATTCATCAGAAACCTTTGCCCGTCCTTGGTTATGTTTGCATGCAGACTAACCCAGTAGCGTAGCCACACCCCAAAATTTTTTGGGGGCAAATATTTTGACTTTAAGCGAGCAACAGTATTTTGTTTGGGAAATCGCCTCTCAAAGCACAAAACGACAAGACAAGCTAGAAATTTGAAGGGTGTGGGCCTGCCCATCTCTGGCTACGCCTACGGGCTAGTCTAAAAATGCTTTAAAGCTTTGGGAACGGATCAGCCTGTTTCGCGTGGCGAACTCGAAGCGAGTGAACGCAGAAACCAATCTGTGTTGTGTGCAGCATACAAGCCACACGCATTCTATCTGAACGGAATTCGGTTTGCTGTTTTCCGAAATAAAGCTTAATTGTTTTTGGTGGAGGACTAGGCTACTGCACGTGTCCGCAAAATTTCCGCAATTCTTTTAAAATGGGTAGGTAGTCGGTCGCAGATGGAATGTTCACTGTGCTGTGACATCAGGCGCGTTGCCAGGAGGGAACAAAGCAAAGAACAGGGAAGAATTCATGTGAATCTTCATCCAATTTTTGCATCCGCTCACGTTAACTGTCCGATGCATTTAACAAATATTCCACTTTTCTCTAACATTGTATTGCTTGTGTTGTCTGACGATGACCAAAGGCGGGATTTGCTGGCGTTTTGCTTCCTCTTCAGTACTGACTATGTGTGCCAAAGCTTACATTGTGATGGTTGTGCTAAGCATTTCGTATGACAGTGCAGATGCCTCTTTGCGTTCTTCCGTGTGAAATGGACCTTGTGTCTGAGCCACACGCGTATACAAAATTCAGCTGGAAATTAACAGAAATTCATCGCCCATTTCTACTTACGGAGCACGATCGACAAACGACACCCTAAACCAGTGGTTCTTAACCTTTTTTTCCATCACGCCCCCCCTTAAGTAATTTTCCTTTGTTTCACGCCCCCCTGAGTTTAAATAAATTGTAAAATAATGTATTTCTTGGTATATTTATTTAATTTTTTTATTTTAAAGGTTTTGTGACAGACGCGAAGTCCATAGGGTACAAACGCACACTGTCTGCACAATGCAGATTGATAAAACAGGCAAAACAGAACGATTAATAGCAAGTTTTGTAGTAGAACAACAGGGTTACAGACACTTTCTTTACTCTTTTGTTCGCTAACCCTCAACACTTGATGCAACACTACATTGAGAGTAGGACACTGAGTCGAACCCGGGTCAAGGTCAGGTAAAGTAAAAGTATTGTGTCATGCACACGCCCTCAAACAAACACTGTAACGTCCGAGCACTCAGTTGCAAAGTA
>JGI24021J15306_10003557_pt1 | contig 17659 bp, 8 predicted proteins | sample Ectturendosymbi1_FD_15306 | JGI IMG/M metagenome (IMG submission 15306)
GGGGGGGGCTTTGGAGGGTTTAGCCACACAAACAAAGCTCCAAGCCCCTTTAAATTGAAATATAAAACACTAAATCAGTGCAGTTTTGTCAATTTTTAGAATGTCAAACACCTCTGCACAAACATAAAGCCCACCTATTGAAGACTATCTGGCGTCGGTTCTGACGATATTCACAAGCCTATGTTGGATTTGACAGGGTTAATCACATCAAATTATTGTTCATTACAACGGAAAGTCACCATGTAGGAAAGACATTTATGATTGACCCAGTGGCGTAACTAGAGGTTTGAATCAGGAGGGGGCAAAGCTTAGCTGAAGGGGGCCCATTGGTCACCGTCGTGGGGCCCACTAGCCAAAACTCCGAAACGTTAAGAAATGATAGTGAATCACTGGATGTCGTGGATATCTGTACTAGCTAAAAAAAGAAAACAACCCGCAAAACGCAAAAAAACAACAACCTAAAGAATATTAAATATCAAAATGTCAACTAAAGGGGGCCCAGTTTTTACATTTAGCTTGCCAGGTGGCTGCTTGCGCCACTGGTTTGACACCCTACTTTTTTCCTTGGCCCCGTGGTGGCTTCCCTGCATTTTAATTCTAGACTCGCCACTGCTCCGGAGCAGGAGCCACACACATGAAAACCATGAGCTCCGGAGTTGGAGCCATGTTCATGAAAAAAAGAGCTCCGGAGCCGAAGCTGTATAATTTTTACGACGGCTCCGCAGCCTTGCGGTTGGAAGCAAGCAAAGTGAAAACATCTTGCTCTCGAGCTATTGCCACCAATAAAACTGTTAGGGTGAAAGGTGGTTTAGGTTGTTTCGGTACATCAGTTTTGAAAGGTGAAATATCTATCGCTGCAGTGTCAGGAATGTCTTGACAGTTAATTGCCAAGTCTGCAATGTAGACGCTAACGACATTTCATTTCTCTATTTTTTACACAAAATTTCATCATTTTCCACGTTTGGTTTAAGCTTCCGAAACTGCCTTATCCCAAACATGGTATAACTCCAATAAGAAAACTGATATCTTATATTCTGGTAACGCACATGTCATGGATCTTGCAAACTGACTTAAAAATGCCGTATTCAATTCAGCCTCAGTCGTCCAAAATCACACCAAAATTCACCTGAAGGTTTCTAAACTAAAAATCACAAAAATCACATGTTCAGTTATCAATAGATCCCCAAAAATCTGTTTCGCAACGGTCTAAATTTTGTTTTATTTACATTCAAACATGGCACAACCATATCAAGCGTAGAGTGACAGAATTTATTTAGTAACCACATATACGCTAAATTTTTATTCGCCTACTGTGCTAAGACAGATTAAATGCTGTCGATGTTTGCATGTGACCGTCACCTGAAGGTTTACGTAACACCAGTGGCGTATCTAGGGTATGGCAGGCATGGCACGTGACATGGGCGCCATTTTGACGGGGGCGCAAAAATTGTATGGCAAAAATTAAAGTTCGTGGCTTACAGTTTCTTGAACCTCTTGTCTTGCGCCCCATGCGATCATTAAACAGCAAAGGTGCATCACCATAGCGCCCTCATGTAATACAGGGCGAGTTGCGCCAGCACTATCAATTAGTGTATCATGACAAAACGGTGGTGATGTGACACAATACGACAGTCAGACATTGTGATAGACCAGGAATTCTTACCAGGGGGGCGCGACTCCCCAGGGTGAGGCGTCAACTCATTTCAAGGGGGGCGCGAGCTCTTACGCGTTTTCAACATGGAAAGTTTTTAAACGAAAAGTGTTCCATCTAATTTACTTGAAACGTCAGGGAAGCTTGAAACAAAGGACATTTGCTTAAGGGAGGCGGGGCAGAGAAAAGGTAAAGAACCACTGTGATAGACGAAGAACGCTTGCTTGTCAAATCTACAAGACTGGTCCTTCTCACGTTATGAAAACGCTAAGTAAGTCCGTGCTACTTCGTTTCGGGCAAGAGGATTTTGGTCAGAATCCGGTTGTGACGAGCTTAAGTCAGTAGCTGTGAGAATCTGACTTTTACGCAAATAAATGCTGTTAAGCTCCTCACATTTACAAATTACTTAAACAGCTGCGGCCCATTTGGATTTTGCGAAATTTCTTCGATGGCGACTAGTGTCTGATAATAAGCTAAACACAATGCCCTAGTCCAAAGACTAAGGAGGAGAACCTTAGTAGTTAGTCCTCGAAACATCAACTTTTTACTGTAGTATCGTACACCGCACCAGCTGGGCAAAAAATGTTAGCTCAGAGAGATCAGAGATTTGTTAATCTTGTTTACAGCTACCTTTTTCTTTCCAACCTTGGCTGTCTGTTCGATGTCCACCGCCTTTTTTACTGTCATCGTCATGACTGTGAAAAACTAAAATCTATGTGTGATAATTTAGGAGCTACGCCAAGGTCATATGTAGATAGCAAGCAATTATTTACGATTCTAGATTGCAAAATGTTAGTACAGTATTACTGTATTTCGTGCTACTTAAAATTATCGCGTCTTGTAAACTTCCTGACGTCCATACTTGAATATGGTGTTGAAAGCGTCTTTCCAAGTTGCTTTGCAGATAATGCTGACCATGGCAGTATCTATTGCAAGCACAGAGAAACTGATCTTTTCATACTTCCGAGTCTCAATAAGTCAGGAGTCAGGACAGATTGTGTGACCTTCACCTAGCGTAGATTATTATAGCCAGGGTTTTTTTTAAGGCTTGGTTTAAAGGAACACCAAGAAATTTTATGAGACCGCATTTTTTTAGCAAAACGTTCAAAATAGTTTCTAAACGTGTTTATTACAGCATTGGCAGTCACAGTGCACAAGTAGTACTACTGTGTTTACAAAAACTACAACACAAATTTTTCATTTACAACTTAATTAAACAGTTCTTGTTCATCAGTGAAAGCACTGGTTTCTTACTCGTCATCTATACATTTTACGGTCATTAGTGGTCGCTCCATCACTCTGTGCTTTGCTTTTATCGATTTCAATCACAAATCCCATGAGCAACCCCAAGCGCGCCCGCAGCTCTGGACCCAGTCTCTGGACCCAAATTTCATAATGACGCACCAACACACTGAAGCAAAAAAATCATTTCCCCTAAAAAACGAGGAACCCTCACGGAACCCCGTTTCATATTCTGCGGAAACCCTGTTGAAGAGCACTGATCTACATAGCGCCATAGGACGATTGGCTTGTTTTGCACGTTAATTTTTGTGAGAGCTTGATCTATAACGTGGTTCATTATTACGTCGGCAAGTAGAGGAGCAATGGGCGAACCCATTGCTACGCCGTCAATTTGTTTGTAGAATTTGCCATTGAATTGGAAAGTGGTGCCTTGGAAGGTCCACTTTAGAAGTTTTTTCATTTGAGTTTGGCTAATGCCCTGAAATTGTAATGATTTGACAATAAGGTTGGTGGTGAACTTTAAAGGAATATTTGTGAAAAGGCTTTTGACATCAAACGATGCCATGACACACCCTCGAAGATCGTTTTTTTGAATTTCTTTTACAAAGCTGAACGTGTCTTTGACGACTGTTGAGTGATGACGAAGTGGAACTAGGACGTTTGAGAGCCACTTGGCAGCCTCGTGGTTGAAACTGCCCACAGCTGAGAGAATGGGTCTCATTGGGTAGCCCTTCTGTATGTTACATCACTTCCGTTACAAAGTATTGTATTGAGTAACGTCTCCAATCCCACACGCAAGTCGCTTGAATTTAAGCATGCATCGCAGTAACATGGAAAACGCAAATACATGAAGTAAGACGAGGATACATACATGGCGGTGGTAGAGTATACGCATGATGGCGCAAATACATTTACTTTGATGAAACACAAGTTTTTGAGACATATGCATGAACGACGTCATCATGCTTATTATAATNTAGTACTGCGATGACTTCCAAGTACACTTCCAAGTGTTTGCTGGAAGCGATCAACGCATTTTNAAATTCTCAAGTTTTCTAACTTTCTAAGTTTCAAAGGTCTTCTTTGTTGTTTGCCTGGCTAAAGGTAAGCGGTAGTTTTTCTCGAACTACTAAGTTCTTTCCTTTTGACTGTTCGACTTGACACCAAATACCCGCTGGCGAAGCTGTGACGTCACGAAAGAGGAAGAGAAGACCAGGGACAAAGCGTCAATGGGAAACAAATTTACTCAATGGGAAACAAAGCCATATTTACTGCAAAAGTAACAGTACAGAGCAGAGGTGGGCAAACTGCGACCCGCGGGCCGCATGCGGCCCGTGTGGACATTTTGTGCGCCCCGCAGGGCAGCTACACGTACACAGACAGTAAATATTTCGAGTGCATGTTAAAGTAATTTTATTGATTAGATTAGAATTCTCGACACTTTAGTCCACACGTTTCATACGAAACCGCATTTTCACTCAACTGAAGTGACTATCATTAGCTTCATTTTGTGCTAGCTAATGTAAAATGTTTTTGCTAAAGTTTGTAAGGCGATTATACTGTAGATGTAATATATGCACCCTCGGTAGCAACAAAATGTTCAATGTGGCCCTCCGTAGAAAATATTTGTCCACCCCTGCTGTGGAGTTCTGCTTCAAGCCTCAGGTGTGTTGAAGTAGACCTCATCCCGTGTGCAACAGACTGTCGTTGGCGCAGATCAGACACTGAGCCTAAAAGCATGCAGAAAGGTGTCTCTGCCGATAGCAGGAACAAAGGACATAGCAATTCAGCCCAATATTTGGCATTAACAGTGATGGAGACCGCTAGATCTATAGAAATATCGTTCTTAGAACTTTCCGTACTTGTTGCAATACCTATTTCTGTTTTGTGCGATCAAAATAAACTTCACAGCCAATAGCAAAAATCAGTATGTTGAATGACATTATAATCCCACTATTGCTACACAGAGGAGATAGCAAAACGAAGAGTATCAGGTATCTACGCAAATATGTTTAACGATGTTCACATTAGTCAGTCGCCTTTCTGCGTAACATGAGAAACGGCTTCCGGCTTTTTTCCTTTTGCAACGGCGTAGTATTATGTACATGCAAAAAAGGAAAAACTGCAGATTTCCCAGTGTTCCAATCCAAGTAATATTTGCTTCGATCTTCAGCGTATCATTAACATCGTTCACCCAGAAACAAAATATCAAGGAAATGAGTAAGTATAAGAAACTCTAATGAAGGTTATAATCTGATAACTGCTTAAAGACCGCTGAAAGTAAGCTCTTTATCTTATTGCATGTGACTCTTCGTGTAGAAACTATAGCCAACAGTTTTATTGCGACAGTTGATTAGACTGTTTATTAAAGATATACAAGGCTTATGCTTCATTGGCACCAAACGGCAAATGTGGACAAACATTGTACAAATCAAAACAGGCCTAAATTGACTTCGCGGGGCACTTATTGACCTGAAGTTCCTGAACAAAGAGTAAAATTGCATTTCCAGTTGGTGCAGTTTCAACGGATACTGAATCTCATAATGTCCCGAGAAAAGTAATTAAAATCTGAAGCACAAAGCTAGCGCTGAATTTCAAATCACGTTATTGTTTGATTCAGTGCGAAAACTGCTACAACTACTACGGCATATCCCGGCGTTGGCGACAATGGGTTTGGCGCTTCTCCACTTCTCTACGTGGTTTGTAACTGAGGATTAAATATCCGTCATTCAGGGAGGCACGCCATCTGTCGCAGTCGGCAGCAAGTGTTGNCGAGGACTGTGGAGAGATGTGGTAGCCATGACACGCTTGATGACGTGTTTACAGCGCAGCTTGGGTCTGCCAGTTCTACGAGGCACGTTATAGAATTCGACGTGGGATATCATCACTAGCAGTCTAAAACAATTCGAAATAGAACAACAAACATTCTAAGAAGTCAGAAAAAATAATTCAGTAGAGCACAAACCGGTATTAAAAGAAATGGTGCAATTATCCTAAATAAAAATACGGTGGTTAACAACCACGAATGATCAGCTGAAAAATGCAAACGCATAAATGTTTTTGTCCGTAGGAACGTGAGCTTTAATTCTCGAAAATACAGAGTAGATGAAAAGGTGTTGTTGGTTTATTTTCGTTTGCTTTCTTCATATTCGATGCAAAGTGAAGATTTCCAAAACAATTGGAATCAAAACAGAATCAAATCTGAAATTTAAAGGAATGCTTCTGTAAACCCTGTTCACGTGTAAAATAATATCTAACACCGTCGGCATCATTGCCCCAGGCATGTCGCCAGGATTTTATTAATTTGAAAAAAAAATTATTACATTTTTTGAAAATCAAATATAATTTTTTCCCCCAAAAATGGTGGAGGTGGGCATACTGAAAGCACCGAACGGCAGGAAATGCGGAAACACCGCCAGTAGCCTATATTGCGATCGGTTGAAGACCGAAATGATATTCCCCTTGGAGTTTGCCCGTTCTACATGGAACAGAATAACTTATATTAAGACATGAAGACATGTTATCTTCAAATATATTTCCTATTGCACTGCCACTTAGGTGAACGTGACCCTAAAAAAAAGGGCAAATGATGACTACGATGCCAAGTCCAATAATTAAAACACGTGAATCTGTGTGCAATACTGTTCGTATATGTGCAAATTCTATTTTGAGCACAGTTTGATCACTGTGGCTTTTCTTGTCAAACTTTCTGACGATTTGTCGAAACGGCCCTTTTGATTTCACGTCGGATATATAAGGCCGAATTGGACAATTGACACCCAACCCTTACTAAAAAAATAAAAAACTTATCAAAATATAGAAAAACCTCTGCATAGAGCGCATAGAAAAAATCAGCTACTGGAAGAATCAACCTTCAACGGTCATTCCAAGTGTACCTACATTTAAGTTGAAAGAACGATTGGCCCCAGCTAGGCAAAACGATTGGCCCCAGCTAGGCAAAAATGTACAACTGAACAGTATCCTATTTGGTCTCTTCGCAAGGTTGATGCGAAAAAAGCATGATCGGTTGATGACAACTTGCCTTCATCGGAGAAGCACAATCTTCAAAGTTTAATCATCATTATGCAGCAAAATTTAAAGATTAGAAGCATTTAAGAAGTTCTGGTGCAATTCCCACTGCCAAAGCGCATTTCTGACTTGAAAACGGGATGTAACAGGTAATGATGTTCGAACGAAACACTCATATTGGAAGCAGAAGGAACAAATTTGAAAGTCAGAGACGTATATTTCAATCATTCTTTTTTGTCTTTGATTAGCTTTCAATGTTACACCTAACGATCACACAGCAATACCTTGTAATCTTACATAGCTATGAGCCATTGTTAAACGGGAACGGCTTAGCTGTGTCGCACGCTCCAGGATATGCATCACCTGATGGCACTGTAACGCCGGTTGTCAAACTTTCACCTGCAAAGGAAATGAAAGCAAGACTTCGAAAATATTTTCAATCGGACTGTGATGTCATTTACAGCAATACCTATTTTCATTCTCCCTGCGCGAAACGTATCAATTGGTGCAGTTTCAATTTAAAGAAGGTAATGGGTATAGTAAAAAGCGAAATATTCAATAAAAAATTGAATTACTTTAGCCTGTTTCTCGTTCTTTCCTGTGCACATCTCATTTTTCGATATATAATTATAATACATAGTTTTTTGTTTTGTTTTGTCTTGCTTTTAAACCTCATAAATTTTTTTTACTTTTTATACTTTGTTTAAAAATTTTTTGACCACACCAAATTTCCCCAATTAAATTTGACCCACTCCTTTACGTACATGGGCATGCTCTCTTGATCTGTAAATTTACTTCACCATGTTCTAAGTTTGTTTGTTTGTTTTTGTCTATTTTTATTTGTTTGTTTTTGCATTTGATTACCAACTATTGTTTTCTTAACCCTACACATAAAATGATAAACGGGGTTGGTTGACAAGATGATCACCATGGTCCTTCACCAACCCTATATGACACAGTGACACTCGTATTTGCATTAATCAGCTATTTTTCCATTGTGGTTTCATTCATTTGTAATATTCCACTGACGATTGGTTTCCTTATTGTGTAATGGTCGTCAGTATTGTTTCTGTTTGATAGCTGAGTCATATGAAACGATTGAACTTGAATTTCAAGAAATCATAAGTGTAAGTGAACAAAACAAAGCAAGAAAATTTGAAACAACATATTTGACCTCGCTATTGTGATTTTCATTTTTTTAATGCTAATGCAAAACATGCATGATTACTAGTAAAGCATTTTGAAGTTGAAGAATGTTTGAAGTTTTGTGTTAGGTAAATAATCTTTTCGACCATGGCTTCTTCTTCATCGCATGAGTCAGTTCTTTCAAACCACTTCTAGGCCACTTCTAATGCTCTCCTGTGCAGATGTTTTGTCCATCCTAGGCTATATGGAGATGTTGTTTATGACACACCATACAGCTTTCTCGAAAGCGTTCAAACTTCTGCTTCAAAGCTTATCAATGGTTCTATCACGACCACATCACATGAAAACATTGTGATGGATTTGGGTCTCAAACCCACTGCATCCCCAATTTAGTTTCACAGCCCTTCTTGAATTTTGTCAATCGTAATTCACTTGTAGCCTGCTCTTCTTTTCTTTCCACCCTTGCTCAAATATTTTTCAAAAATCTTACCAATTATTCCTTGAATTTTTATCTCAGTGCTATCTCCATGCAGAAATTTGTCAATGCTATCTCCATGCACAAAGGTTTTGGTTTGTTCGTGAACTGGAAATAAAATGGAGTGCAGCCATGGCTTTGGTACTACTCCAATGGCCCATTGTTTACCAAACAAGAACCGCAGTGTTATAAGGGAATGGTCTCATATATGTTTAAACAATTCATTTCATATCTTGTCATGTCCTGGGAAAGTGCTTCTGGTATCTCTAACTCCTGTTTTTAGTTCGTGAAAGGAGAAAAAATGTATATCCACTGGGCATCTCGTGTGATTTCAAGCATGCTTTATAGCTTTCACGGTATGTTTGCCGTCCTTGTTCCATCGGGGGGACACAGTAATTTTATTAAAATATTTAATCTGAGGTATCGTAGAAAGTGTCCGTTCATCACACACCCATTCATAACAGACCACGTTCATAACAGACCCGTTCATAACAGACCACGTTCATAGCAGACCAATTCATAACAGACAAACTTCATAATGGGTCTGTTATGAATGCGGTCTGTTATGGACGGATCTGTTTTGAATAGGTCTGTAACGAACGTGGTGTTTTTTGAGTGGTCTGTTTTGAGCTGGTCTGTTTTTAAAGGAACAATCGTAGAACATGCGGCCTCAAGCAAGGCAGTTTGAAAAGCTGAATACAATTGGCAGACAGAAAGACAAGTAGTATAATGGAAAATAGATTTTGTTCCCAAAGTCTGCTGAATTATACTGTATCTGAAAAGAAAGCAATGTTTTTTAGCATACAGGAACAGTCTGCAAAATGTGTAAGTCTCCTTTACCTTATATTTATCGACCTTTCCTCATGTCAACACATTTTCAAAGATGGCGCAATTTTATCTGCACCTGCACAGCCCGAATCAAGGCCATAAGTCGACTGGGGCGGGGTTGATGAACAGTTTGGAGCCGATTCATGTCTAAAGTTACCTTAAATATGTGATTTTACAGTATATAAAGCTAACCCTTGTACATAGAGTATGTCATAGAGGTTTCTTGGAACAGAGGATACCAATTCGGAAAAGATGGCTCGATCTTGCCTTATTTAAGCTCACAGTTGACGCAAGTATGCAAAATTACAAACCTTCTGGTACAACGTCAACAACCATCATCATCCCACTATCCTCGTGGCTTAAAATGTGACAGTGAATGACCAGCGGACCGGTGAACTCGTCGGTGAGGAAACGAATCTGCAAGTGTGATTTACTGAGTTACTATAATTTTTCCGAAACCATAGTTACCAGAGCTCATAACTACAACCAGTTATAATAGTGTTATAGTATGCCATATAATTTTCAACAGAGAATAAGCATTGATACGCACACGCCTGCGATATTTGAAACAAAGGTTTAGTTGAAAAATACAAAAAATTTCTGATTAACCAGACGATGTTTTATTACATTACGGGACCATATCCAAGAAACTAATCTTCACAAAGGTGAAGAACAAGTGAATCAACCAGCAGATTTTTTTTATAGGAAATCGATTTCACGAACACTACGCATCCTCAGTGCACGGTAAAATCTGCAAGCATTGCTTACAGGTAAAACTTTGAAAGGCTAAAGTAATGCATAGACGATAAACAAACTTTTAAGATTAAAATGAATATAACTGAACACAGGCTTCGACCATTAAAAACTGTTGAATCTTGTGTTTTCGCTTGTTGCAGCTTGTGGTCTGAAAATCTGATGCTCTGAATAAAACTTCTGAAACCTACTACGCTGATGTTATCTTTTAGGTTTACTTGCATGGACTAATTGTATCGCTGCGGGAGGAGTTTTCGAAAACAAAGCGTAAACTAATCTCCTTTCCATCATTCCCTGAAACAGGCCTAAAATTTAGATGAACTTGCACAATGTTATGACTTAAAAGAGATTTTAAGTTCGTCTATGTTACCACTGTTCGCAAGTGCCCGTGTGCGCTTTTCTTCACAAATGTCTGTTGTTTCAAGTGTTCGTGCTTTTTACAACCGCATCCGGAAACTGGAATACGATCGCTTCACTGTTTTATGAATACATCAAGGCAGACGAGAGAGCCTCACTTGTATGCATCTCTAGGTCACCTGGTTGTCATAGCGTGATATAATTCTACAGTCTTTAGTACATATATCGTCGGAGTGTTCAGACCTTTTTATTTGTTCTATCATGTCCCCGTAATCAGTATTGAGTTTAGGGTTGGGGGGGCCCGAGGCAAGACTAAAAAGGGGCCCTCTGATGACGTCATCATGATCAGCCAACCGTGATAATCACTTTTGATTTGCCTAAAATACGGTCACCCAAAGATATGTTCCTCAGACTACGGCAAAACTGAAATACCAGAAGGATAAATGCAAAAGGGTGTTCATGATATACTACTTTGAAAACACTGAAAGTTGGGAAGACATGTCTAAAAGTCAGGCAATATCAAGTTGGCATTGCCCCCACTTCATTTTCGCGCCCCTTTTCTTTGCATTCACCATCAATAAACTACACAGTTTACCCCTTTGAAAGTTTCACACTTCCCCCCTTTGAAACAATGCTTGGTAGTTGGTATCCTGAATTTGTTCACATTCATGTCTTTGTGGGAATCCACGAAACTATAAAAACCAACCAAGAAGATTTAAAACACTAAATTTGTTTTAAATGCCATCCTTTTAACTGCAAAAACATAGCATACAAAAGCATACAATTAGAGACTTGTTTTGGCAAGCCTTGAGGCTGGATGAGTCAACGCTGCCCTCATCTTGCATTGACATTAGTTGTTTGAAAAATGTGCAATAGTAGGAAATAATTCTTCATGTACTTTATCGAAAACATTTCTAGTGCAGCAAGTAGCCTACACAATTGATTAAATCTGTGCTAAGAAAAAACGGTTTAAGTCATGCTGGCTAAGAGCTGGCAAAAGAGTTTAAACATTCCCTAGCAAGTCGACCTTAAACCAACTATTTACAGTACTAGTCAAGCTTCAAATAACCTGTGACCAAACCACTTCAAATATCTGAAATATCTGTAGAAGAAATGAGCATTCATTATACTCAAAAATTGCCATTTCTGCTACGTGATAAGAAGCATGAATGTAAGCTTGCCTATTAACAGTCTTTTCAGAGCTACAGCAATAATACAAAACTACTTTGTAAACTAAGAAGAAAATGTCCTATAAATTAAAAGAGGTAGTGTGGGCCCTGCCATAACAATTGCATGTTGTCTTATTTTCTGATGGAACTGTCCACTAAGGTACAACATCGCAAGAAATTAGAAATTTGTCTAAACTTTTCAACTCAGAGACATAAAAAAGACTACTTTTTCTTAATCTGTGGCATTTTCATAAAATTATCAATATAACAAATACTTCAATCTCTAAAAATCATCATTTAAGAATTATCATTTGGTATCAAAATTATTATTATTTGATAGGGTCTTTTCAGAACTTTTTGTAATAAATTTTAACCCACAATTTTTTTGGTACAGAAGTTGTGTTGAAGCTTTTGTTTATTTGCTCATTGGAGATGGTGGTGGGGTCGCTTTGAAAGGAAAGTACTTACACATTACAGTTGCTGTTGGGGGCCCCTTTGACAGCACAGTACTCGCACATTACAATTGCTGTTGGTGGCCACTCTGAAAGCAAGGTACTTGCGTATTAAAGTTGCTGCTGGGGGGTTCTTTGAAAGCAAGGTATTTACACATTACAATTGCTGTTGGAGGCCCCTTTGAAAGTAAGGTACTTACGCATTACACATGCTGTTGGGGCCGCTTTGAAAGCATGGAATTTTACATTATAATTGCTGTTGGGGGCCCTTTGAAAGCAAGTTGCATACATATTACAGTGGCTGTTGGGGGGCACTTCGAAAGCAGCGAACTTACACAATACAGTTTCTTTTAGGGGCTTCTTCAATGAAACTTAAATGCAGAGTACTTTCTTATTTCAGTGGCTGTTGGTGGCCCTTTTGAAAGCAGATTATCTTCAAATTGTAGTTGCTGTTGGGGGTACCCATTGAAATCAAAGTACCTGCACAGTACAGTTTCTGTAGGGGGCTCCTATGAAAGTAGAGTACTTACTTATGATCTGCTTTGTAGCACACTATATGAGTGAATAATAAGTTTTTCATCAAAAATAAGGAAAATTTTCGCGCGTAACACCTCAAAGGGGGGCCCCCAAAAGGGGGGGCGAGGCAAGTGCCTCGCTCGCCTCCCCTTAAGCACACCACTTCCCGTAACATCTTTTAAAGTCGGTCAGAACTTCCTTGCTCCCCCATTTCTGGTGGTTACGCGTTTGACTTCAAGTCAAAGGCTATTGTTGTTGTTGTCAAAAAGATTCATTCGTTTTGTGCAACCGTAAACATTTGTTGAGTTGCTTCATAAACTACAACGTTATTTCGAGCATGTATGGCGCTTGTCTACCTATAAACTTCAAACCTTTGTTTCGGAACAGAAATTCCAGCTCACCGTTATATTTGACAAGGGCGGAACTGCAAGAACGTCACGAAAGACTCCGGCGTCCGAGTATCCAATTGTTCCCGGACCTCCTTCATTCCAGCGGGTGTCGTGTCCGAGATACTTATCCCAGTCAGTCGGCCGAGGAATGTCAACTTGTGGATCTGTGAAATAAAACAAGAAAGTAATAATTGCATCATTTTTTAAATTTAGTTTGAGATTCTATTAACATTGGTTGGCTTTTCAAAAACGTTTGATTGTTTTTTTTAATACATCAAAGCAACAAATAGCCATACAGATAATTGTCGATTGCTTCTTAGGTGAAAATCGTGCAACATTTGACGTTAAAACGCATTAACATGACAACTCACCATACTCATCGTATTGAAATTTACAGGTCTCATTATTCTGATTCCACAGCTTCATGGTCTCTGCCATGTTCTCAGCAGCGTAAGGTCCAATGTATTTGTTGTAGCTGATGACCTTCAACGCAAAATAGCTTAATCCTCTCAGATGAATATATGCTCGCAATGCATAGATATTTTGAACTGTATAGAAACAGATGAAATATAGAAGCGGGAATAATTAAAAGGAATTCTTTTGCGGCACATAAGTTATATTTGGCATAGCATGTCAATGTCTCTTAAAACTTGAAATTATGATGGATAAGGTTACTTCTCCGCTTTCAGAGTTTGTATGAAAAATCAACATTTCTTAAAAGTGAGTGGATAATAGACTTCTTCCTGTAGGTATCTCGCTGTCCCCCGGACGTTCCAAAATTTAAAAGTTGATACGTTTTTTGTTTTCTTTCAATGCCCAAACAATGGGCAAAAAAACTCACTGGACATTTTTTATTTTTTGCGTCAAGCAAAACTCCTCCACAAGTTTTACCCAACTCGAGACAACTGTTATTTAGAGTATTTGTAGTGCTGTCTTTTTACGCTTTGTCTTGACCTCTTCGTTTCGTAATATGTATAAGTGGAATACAGTTTCATTTTATACATTCGTTTGCTTTAGGTCGCAATTGTGCCGCAGGTAAGCACCAGATGTGCCGCAGGTAAGCACCGCAATTGTGCCGCAGGTAAGCACCAGATGTGCCGCAGGTAAGCACCGCAATTGTGCCGCAGGTAAGCACCGGAAATTTGATTTTATTCAACCTTTTGCATATGCTCAATGGGCGTAAAGACGCTCAAAAAGCAAGACCCGTGAAATGATTATGACATCTTGATATGCAAAACTGCAAATCTCAACAACAAGACGCGTCTACTAACTTTAAGCATCACCTCTATCCTGTTAGACCAGCAAATGATAGCATGTGAATAGTCAAAACTAGATAGTCCCTGACAACCACGTTTGTGGATTTATGTTTGTATTTTTCTTCAGTGGTAATGGCTGCAGTGTAAAAATGTGTGTGGAAGTATTTACGTTTTGAGACTTTATTTCTCAGTATTTAAGTTACATGGCAAACGATAACTTTTGAATAAAACCGCAAAATTGAGCGAAACAGATTGCAAAAATTTATGTGCACAACTTTCAACCATCGGAGAAAACAATGCTTTCATCAATAAGTTCAATGATGCAAAATGCAACATGTGTATAGGTTGACATCGCCATCGCATTTCTTCCTTCTTACTTTACATTGGTTTTAGAAACCCAAATCTTAAATTGCCTGTGAATATTTTGAAACTAAAAGGAAAAGAGTGAATCTGTTGGAAGCGAACAATGTTCAAACAATACGTATAATTCGCTTAGAACAGTTTTGATAGATGTAGTGAAAAAAAATTCAGNTTTTGCTTTTGATCCANTTAAGCTTAATAAAAAGCANTATGCAAACCGAGGCTTACTTTATNGCTTTCAGTTTTTNCATGATTCGGGATGAATTATGATTCTATTTTAACGTATGTTTCAGTTACTTACCTGAAAACTGAAGACGTGCAAATGGATTGGGTGGAAAAAATAAGGGCTTGGGTTGATCAGATACCATTCCTGAAGAGTATTCACTTCAACTTTGTATCTAAAGTTTCAACGAAGACGTTAAACAAAGTTACGTGTATTTCTTGGCGTCCCTTGAAATCCCAATGCAACTATGTAGACATTTTCAACGTTATGAAACAAAAAGAGGTCTTTCATCTATTTNCGGTTTAGCTTGAAATGTTTTCCATGTTTTCTTTTGGTTAAAAAACTTAACAATCACAGTTTGAATAAAGCGAAAANAATTANATTTTTTCACGCAAAGCACATTGTGAACAAGTCCGGACTTTAAAATCAGATTTACTTTAATGCGTATGGAGCTGGTTTGAACTTAGTTTTTGGNCAGTTTATTTCGTGAATTATTTCGGTGAAGCGCAGATTTGTCGTCTAAGTTAATGCGCCGCTGTATGCCACATCAGTAATAATATGTTTTGTGCAGGTACTTTCAGTGAAAAGCGAAAAATCGGGGAAAGGTCTATTTGAAAACTCAAGACATTCAAACAGAGACTAGAACAGCAAAGGTTTTGAAGGTATTTGCTAAGACAGAGGGCTCAGAGTAGACGTAATTGATATTTCTAGCCACACAGCATTCCAATGTTTTTGGAGTGGAGTTTGCAGTTGCATGGAGTTGGAGCTTGGAAACCAGATGAATTAACTTTAAAGTCAGACGGTTTCAAAGGTTATTTACAATGAGTCATCTTTGTGTAAACTTGATAGTGTGAATTTGTAAGCGAGCATAGTCCCTTTTTAAGGCCTCCACAGCGAAATCTGTTTGTAACTACAACGTGAGTAAATAAAAGTGCAAAGAAATATGAGCTCCGATTTAGAGTTACAGAAGAGTGTAATTTAAGCGAAAGAGCGACTTATGCTAACATTGAATTCAAAGAAATTGCGCATACGAAACACTTATGTGGCAAGAAAAGCGGCTGATTGTTGAAATACCCAAATACTTTGTTTTGGATACACATACTAATAAGACTCTAAAACCCAAGCAATTCCATCGTAAGGTCAACTCTTAAGATGATATCAAAAGTTAATATTTAATTGTCTTAAAAATGTATTTGCAGGTAAAAGAATTGTTGCAGAATAAAAATGATTTGCAGTTAGCTAAACGAAATGTATCCTAAGAAGTGTTTAAGTGTCCCAATAAACAAATTTTTATTTTTAGAGTAAGAACAGCACCATAACAATATAGAGACTAAAGCTGTTGCTTCCTTTTTAAAAGAAGAGGCCGCGAGCACAAAATTTCATTCTTTACGATATTGGTTATGTGCATGTTTCCAAAGTTAAATTAAAATATTCATTTGCATTTTTGCTTCATTGCGCTATTCAATTACAATATTTTTGAAAACATCCTCCACTTTTGCAGTAACGATACAAATTCAGTTTAGCTGATAGTACCTGTAATATGTTGGAGTCGAGAACTTGTTCCTGTTCATACCAAGATAGGCATCTGATTCGAGAACGAATCGTCTTTCTATGTCTTGCTCTGTTTTATCAAGGAAGTTACCGACAAATTCCGGCCTGGCCGGGAGTTCAGTTTCGAGTTTGGTTTGTTGTTGTGGACCGGTCACTTTTATGGTTAGAAGGACTTGATTGTGAGGGGTTTCGTCTGCTGTGGATAAATGATCCATGTCTGTGCTGGAAGATCGCAGCTGTGTGTGACAAGGACACGCGTGAGCAATAATGCAGTAGTAGTGTCAAATAACGGTTTCAAACCACCAGCTTTAAATTCGTGCTATGTGAATAATTTTTAATTGAATAATTTAAATTCTAATCAGCCTCCTCTGATGGAATGCATAACTGTAGTACAAAAATATTACCGATATTCTGATTTTTACTTACCGCGAAAAATAGAAAAAAAATATTCCTTTTACATCATTTCCAAATAAATTAATGTTTTTCTACTCTTTATCTCCAGATACTTGGAAGTAGATTTAAGAGCGTTGTAGCACTCGATGAATTAGAGTAAGAGCAATTTTATCCGTAAGCATCTCTCGGGTTTCTGAAAACATATCTGGAAAACGCTTGAGCTTAACAAATATCCGGTTCAAAGAACATTTTGGTGTTTGATCTTAATCAACAATATATGAAACATAATTCACGTTGCGCTTTAAGTAAGTTGATGTCTTGTTACATTACACTGGATTGGGGAGGGAGACAGATGCCTTTACGTGGACCTCCCTGTTGCGGCATTTCTTGAAATGCTTACCAAATCTGTCACCATGAGAGCAACGACCTCTATTCGCGCTGGATGTGTTCAGCGTGGATTGGGTCAAACAACGCCCTTCTCAGGGCGCGGCAGCAGAAATGCTGCCTAAGATGACCCACGACCCAACATACTCCAGCTGAACACCGAGGGGCTTACTGACAACAAGTTCTCCGTCATTGAGCAACTAGCCTATAAAAACAAGGCTTTCATCATCGTCCTACAGGAGACCCACTGCACAACTGCAGACAAGCTAGTGATTCCCAATTTCTCACTAGCTGGGTCCATCCTGAGCAGGAATCACGGCCTTGACCACGTTTGTCCACGAGCGGTTGGAATGGTCACTGCTCGATCAGTCTCCAGACCAGTCAGAGACTGAGTGGTTGTGCGTAGACGTCGCAGGTTATTAGATCGTCAACGTCTACAAACCTCCACGCTCGCGAATCACTCCTGCGACCATCCCGACGTTCCC
>JGI24021J15306_10003558_pt1 | contig 17658 bp, 12 predicted proteins | sample Ectturendosymbi1_FD_15306 | JGI IMG/M metagenome (IMG submission 15306)
ACATGTACCCCTAAAACTCCTTATGACAAAATATTTTCTCATGATTTTTCACAGATATACTTAACAATATACATATAATGACTTTTGAAAATAATATTTAGTGATAGATGTATAAAGATTTGAAAATAAACAACATGTAAATATATTTTTACCTTCTATTGCTAACCATAAATGTACCCCTTCGGATAGGCAAATGTACCCCCAGGGGTACATGTCCTGACCTAGGCCAATATGAAGCCATAAAATGCATTTCACATTTCGTAGTTACTTTTTTGCCTCAGCAGTTTCAACCCAACNTCTGGCATCAGAATGTAATANCGACTTGTCACAATCACCACTCAACTTCAAACGGCCGTAGCAAANCGTACAACATACAACTGGTGCAATAACTTAAAAGAACGTTGCAACGTGGAATAGGTCTTCTCCTTCAGGCGATTTTTGTCTTACCTTTGTTTAAAATCTTTTCAGACATGGCAAAATGGTTCCCTAAATCTATGTCTATACGCTCATTCAGAGATTACAGATGGTACCACAACTCCTTAATAGCCAGGTGCGTATAGTTTAAAACCTGGAAGCTGAGACGTAGTTTCAAACTTCGTCGGCAGTGGGGTTCGTGCGGAAGGATGCAAACAAAAGCTCTAAACGTCCACAAATCACCACATGTTTGCTACACGCATGCGACCAATTAAGGCATTCATATCGAAATTACTTTTTTGCGTATCTGTACTTTTCTTAGATATTTTCACATTATGTTTTACCCCATCAACAATTCTCTTACTCCTCATACTCTTCCAATTCGGTATACACTTGACCATTCCAAGTATGTTTACCGCAAGTTATCACACTGGCGAGCTGCTGAAACTTATCTTTCAACAATTCATGGTTGCGAGTCTTGCTACGTCCCGCTGACAAAACGAGCAGAGAAAAATGATGCCAGTGATGCCAGACGCTAATTACACTTACCTCTTCTGCCACTTCCGGAAACGTGCCCTTTGAAAGACTGGCTTCTTCCAAACACTTTTTCGCAGAAGGGGCAATGAAAGTGGCTGCGATTGACCTCAGCCTCCGCGCCGCTTCTCCGTTTGAAGCAGTCTTTTCGGCAAGGAAGAACCGAAGCTGAGAATTTGCAACAAACAGGCGGAGATACAATTTTAAAATTGCTTTTGCTCTTGCACCTGGTAACTTTTTTGTGATCATTAAAACCAGTTTGCGCCGCAGAGTTTATTACTACAAGTCGATTTTTTATGGGAGCAGTCATCAAAACAAGTCGCAGAAGTCGATGTAATAAGTTCATTCCACGATGTCAAAATATGCCAAATCTGCTTTGTTTGGCAGAGAGCAGTAGGCGCTCATCACGCCCTTGCATGCGGAACCAATTGGTTGTAGGAATGCTAATAAAGTATTTGGTGCTGCTGTTGCATGAAGGCAACCAAGCAGTTTTTTCCACGCCCACCTTAATAAGTAGGCTACAACTGCGCTTGCCGTGAAAGCGTCCTGTTGCAAGGTTGAGAAAAATGATTCACGTCACGAAGGGTACCACGCGACAACTTTGCAGCGGAAAATCGACCAGCAAATAGCTTATCGGTCAAATCTCATCGTGCGGACAATTGGCGCTTTTCTGTCGTATTGCCGTATGTTATGCTCAAAACGAACCCGTTCGTAGTTCAATCGGACCCGCTTACCTGTTTGGCCGTGAATCTCCAGCAGGAAGCTGTATTGGAAATGGACTTTCAAGACGTGGTGCTGCAACTTGGCCCTTCTATCGAAATCTTCGCAGTTGCACACAGGGCAAGATAAGCCGGTAATAGCGGACATCACATCCTCAATAGTTTCTCCAAAAAAGAAGCTCTGAGACATTCTGTAGTCAACAATCTTCTACAGTCTATTTAGGTAGAAAAGCAGTTTAAAAACCACCTTATCGTTGCTTCGTAGAAATGCTGTTTTATTTACTGACCTACATCAGCAATAAGTGTTAGAAGGCAATTCAAACGCCAGGCCTACCACAACGCAACGGCAAACGTTCGAATCACAGAGCAGCAGTAGATCATACGCAAAAACATCCTTATTCTGGAAGTTAAGAACCTTGTTTAGTGCTGGTATCTACGTCGTGGTCGTTACTCACACGAAATGACATAATCACATGCAGTTATAAATCTGCACCCTACCAGCTAGTTGTGTTAGCTTGCAAGAGCCTGAACATGGGCTAAATGTAAGCGATTCGTTAACCTGATCCTATACGAAGCTAGCCTAAGCCAAATGAGGTTGTTTCTCCTTCCAAAAAAAGCGTAGTAAACAGATTGCAAAAAAACATGCCTAACTAAATCTTGTACTTCAACTGACGAGCAAAACTTTATTCACTTACTCTAGATGAAACTATCAAAACTTTCGAAGGTAAGGTAATCATCTAAAGCAGGCGCTGAAATCAACCGCTAGCCCGCCAGACCAATATGGCGCCAGGCTGACAATACGAGTGGCGCGTGTAAAGCACCCGCGGCGCCTTTCTTCATCCCGTTTGTGCATAAAGAAACAAAGGAGCGCGAACGGCATTTGTCGCTCCACTCGTTTTTTCGCAGTCTCTCCAATGGGAGGCGTATAATTGGTGACGTCTCGTACACATAATGTCTGGCCCGAGACGTCACGGAACCCGAGCGAAAGAGCATGTTTCAACGCGGTGGCCGTTGACGCGCGGGCGCGGCGCACGAGCAGATTGAAGCAGTATTGCGGACAGCTGCTCTTTGTGCTTGCTTCACAGCAGTTTCAGCATCGTTGCAGGTGTCGTGCGTGACAGGATTCCCTGGCGTGTTCACAATCAGTCGTCAATGTGCATTTGCAGTGTGCTGCTGGTATGGCGCGCACTCACTCCCTACCCGAGCAGCTCCGAAGCGGACCGCACGGCGAAATATAATTAAACTGTAGCTGCAGAAACGCTCTAATGGTGAGTTATTCTTGCATTGAAAAAGATGGAAGTTTCCTTGGCAACCTTCCCAAGGCATCTAAAAATGCAATACATTAAAAGAGAAAAACACAGAGAGACATTCGATTTTGATAACAATGTGCTTGAGTAAGCTGAACGTGACAATGAGTGGTGTATAGTGGTAAACAGGTAATGGGCTATGATTCGTTGATAAAGAAAACTAGCAACTCGCTTAAGCAATGTTTTCTTGCTCAAAAATGTTAGGGACGCTCTTACCCGGGTAATTCCAAACATGAAAATTATAGGTGCAGAATCAATCGCGTAGTCCTAGCACCATGCGTCTCTGGCGACAACGCAAAAACGAAATTGAAAGCGTTCACCTGCATTTTTCTTCCAAAGAACGACTTCGTTTTCTTCACGAATAGTGCAAACATTGTTTTTGGTTTCTGAAGTAGTCACACTTTTGCTTCCTGACCACAGTAGCTACCCCTGAAAAGTTGTTTTGCCACCAGCTGATTTGATTTCGCAAACACATTTTGAATAAGTTTAGGGTAACAAAAACGACACGTGGTGGTCACACAAAAATTAAATGCGTGCGTTACATCCTACGGCTTGTTTTTGTGCATCCATACATGTACAGTTTACTCAAGTGAGTAAAATTTCTTTTTCCACTGCATGTTGTCTTCGTTCCCAACTAATGGAAGTAAAGGGAAAACCCACGTTGGTGGAAGGGCACTGTACAATGAAAGAACGCATGATTTGATTTCACGAAAAAGATAAACAAATTGAACAAAAGCTTTGTTTCGATCGCCTCGTAGTAATCAGTATTGCACTCAGTAGCTGACGTACGAGGAACTACAGGTGGTTTTACAACAGGTGATCTTTGCAACCGAATTGGAACAGCCGCACTGCGGCTTTGCAACTACACAGTCAATTTGTAGCTGTGCAATGGCACAGTTTATTGTCAAAAACAAAGTAAGTTGTGCGCCTCAGGCGTATAGAGGTAATGACGTAATAACTCAAGACATCCGCTCTTGGCGCGCAAAGATGGTAACATTTCCCAGTTTTCGTGTTTGTGGTAGAGCTGGGACAAGTATGCATCTTTATTTTGACTTTTAGGTATTTCGGTGATTGGAAACAAAATGTTTAGCCTTCGGTTTCAGTTGACTGTTTCCTAAACTTGTGCACTATGGCCATGCCGTCGTGTTGGGCAAAATTTGCTGAATTTCGTTTTCTTGACAGTGCATCACGAAAGCTGACGTACTTGATTTGAAAATTACGTGGCGTTTGCAGTCACTCGTGTCAACTGCTTGTTGCCTCAAAAGCACATAGTTTTATTTAACTATTCCAGATAACACTTTTCCAGGCGCCCTGTTATGCTGTTGTGATCTCCAGATTTTGTTTTCCACAACTGGCAGTAGCGCATGCATTCTGGAAAACCTGTCTGACCCATCACTGCACCTTCTACATAGGAGTGTTTTTTTGTACTCAAATCACTGCAGTAAAGCATACTTAGAAAACGTCGATGCGGTAATCATCCGCACTGGTGATACGAAAAAGTATTCGGCGAAAATGTCTGCGACGTGTTTTCCTTTTTTATTTGCTTGTTTAATGTCATGCTGAACTTATTCTTACTTTTCTGTAGTGTTTGATGCAGTGCAGGCGCGGCGCACACGTGCTACTGCGCCTGCATCTCTGTGTGCTTGGTGCACGATTTACCACCTGTGTAAACAATAAAAATATGCTGAAGTTTTTCAGTGTTCGTATGTAGGTCAGGTCTTGTTGTCCGTGGACTACGCGATGAAGTCGTTATGGCACGGCGCCCACGTACCGAGAAAACAAAGAGAGAAACTGGCGGAGTGCTGGAGAGCGCTGGTTGACGTCAACTCTGTCACTGGAGAGCACAATACCGCGAAAAATCCGCTATCAGATTTTATGACAGCAGGTAACAATGACTTTCGCGAAGTGTTGCAATAATGTGTTTGATGCTTTGCCAGATTTTCTCGATTCAGTTGGCGGCGCTAAGGCTTTTGTCAACTGCAAGAACTTCAGAAGAACATTTAAGCGTTCATGTGAATGAGAAACGCATGCACGTTCTTACTTTCCAGTTTGTGAATGTGGGTGATCAACGGATAAGTTTGCACTTCACTTTTAATGCAATGCGCGATCACAGCAAATCCTAACAGCCTGACATTTTAAGTTTCGGTAGCACATTTCTGAATGACGTAATAACTCCAAACTCCAGAACGTATTCGACGGCATGCGAAACAAAAATGAGGAATCCCGAAGAACCTGAAATGAAAATGCAGCTTCCATTTTTGCTGGTCTGCACCCTCACTGAATTTTGCTACTCGAATCTAAGTTANGAAAGGCTTCTTACTGGTCAACTAACATTTTATGTTTAGAGTTTTTGTGGAGATTTCTTTAGAATTTTATTGATATTTTTTTGCAATTGAGCATGAAACACATTGGTAAGTTTTATAGAACAACGTAAATATACAAGAACTTGCGTCTTTGGCTTTATACCTTGTACACAATCAATTTATTTCAAGAGTAACTTCTTTGCATTGTTCTTGTTCTGTACGCAGGGCAGGAATACATCACTGCCGATCCAAATTACAAACAGCTTTACGACAAGCTAAGTAGCGCTGATCCGAGTACACAAGCGGCTAACAGAGAAAATTTGTTCTTCAGCAATTATTCCGGTATGAAAAGGTTTTTCAAGTCGTTGATTTTCTTTCCCTTTTTCAATGCCTTTCTGCTGCAAATGTTCTTTTCGTTTTCACCGGAGATGAGTGCGAGGTGTGCATTGCGTAAAAGATAGCGCAAAACAATGGTTATTAACCTTACAAGCCCAGGGGTCTCTGTTCTTATAGATACTGGCCCATCGTTTTCAGTGGTCGCGGAAGCACTCAAGAAAAATCTTCGAATCTGAAGTTTCCTCCAACTTATAACAGCAAATGTTAGTGCTGAGAATAAATTTAACCGCGGCTTGCTTCTATTTCCATCGAATTGCTTCTATTTTCATTAGAAGGTACGGTCCTCCTATAAACGCGGCCTTCTAAAAGTGACCCCCGAGCCAAATTAATTGCCCACGCCTGTTCTATAACATTATGGGTTTATTCTAAAACAGCTTCAAGTTCTCTACGACAATATAAATTTATTTCTTAACGCGGTACTTGGTGCGTTGGTCCAAAAATGAAACAGTAGCAATTGAGATACATTATCAAACACACCCCAAAAATGGTGATACATTGCATGACGACTGAAATAACAACTTTAGGCAGTTAATTTGAACAAGAATATTGTCACAAGGGAGTTAAAAGAAAACCCTCTGTCACTCTTTCTGGGGAGCCCGAGATGTTCCACTGAGAACCACTAGGGGGCCCTGAGGACCCCGTTAAGAAACACTGGTAAAAATCATCGCAAAACATCAGTTGCCTGTTTACTGTAGAGTTTATATCTTGTTTTGTATTGGCGCAATTTCTGCTTCTGATCACAGCGGAACGTCATCACACTTTAAAAATTTTTTTTTTAAAGGATTTTGCGTGCGAGAAATTCCTTTGGCGTCTTATGCCTCCCGACCAAATCCGTGGCGACTCTTCTATTTGTCTTTGTAAGAAAGAAACAGCAAATCTTTATAAATTAATTTTTCGATGGCTGAGTTTTGAAACTTTCTACTTACTGAACGTTGTGCAGAGATTTTTGAGTTGCAGTTCTATGTACCACATTCACTTTCGATTTTTTGTGATGATATCGATTCTATACACAGTGCGTACAATCGACCTTTTCAGAATATGTACGCTGCGTGATGTATCTGTTCGTGTCGCGCGTGCGAGCGTCTGCTTCGGCCAACGTTCTGGCCTTGGACGCGTCATATGACGTCGCTTCCGCCGTAACTTTACCCGACTACGACCACATCTCTCCAGTAGCGATGCAGCGAATGCGTCGAAGGCTACGTCACCACGTGAGTTTTAGTAAAAAGTGTGAATTATTACAACACGTTTTAAATCAAATTCGTACTTAAAAACTAGAAAATGAGATTTACGAAATGCCAGAAATTCTTATTTTAAAAATTTTGGTTTTTAGTTGTTTGCCACCGAAACGGAAACTTTTGTATGCTCTTCCGTAAACACTTTGTAAAAATCGCTGATTGCAGGAAATGCTGACGTTGGTGTACGCGATTAAAATGAAAGTTCTTTTCTTGTTCGCTCATTTACCCCACCTTTACTAAATCACACGCAGCCGTTCAGCGCAAAAGTTGGAACGCACAGCTACTGTGGAAGTATCTCAGCTCACGCGGTTCGACTCACCGTTCCTCACAATTCATGACCTTGCCTATCTACGTGAAAGCATATTTTAAACAGCAAACATTTGCGTTTTTTGTCCATGGCAACAGCTTAAGAAATAAGACGGCACAAAAACGTCACAGTTATTCTTTTTTGAGCAGCACAGTGAGAAACAACTGCTCGCTGGTGCGGTGGTCTAGAATGGAATTCCAGACTTTGAAGTCGCGAAGTTCATACGAAAAGTCCGCGTTACGCGACGCTGCGAATGAACTAGCGTGTTTTTTTCCAGCCGGAAGTTCTTGTCGCTGTTTCGTCACGTTCGCGTTTCCTCTTTCGTTCGCACGTTTTGTTGCCGCACAGATGGCGATGATACGCGAAGGCCTTCTCCTGAGCCCGGCGACTCGCAAGAACCTCGCACTGCTCCAGCTCATCGCCGGCCTGTCCCTGGTCATGGTCGCATTGCGTCGTCGCTTGATGCGCATCCCCGACGTCAACGCATTGCTTATGCCGCTTCCAGGTCAGATGGAGTTTTGCTCCGTGTTTCTTGCTGCAAAGAAAGGAAAACAGGCCATGATGCAACATCAGTTTTTTACAAAGCATGCTATATCCCATTTTTCCTTGTGGTAGAGTTGACTATGACTAAAACGCATTTAAACAATGGCTTGAAAAGGGTTTTACATTTTTTTCGCGGTAAAAGTTTAGTGAAAATAACGGATTTTTTTTAATGCTTTTATGTTGTTTTTTTGTTGGTCCTATAGCTCCGTGTTCTGGTGAAATTCGGTAACGCGATTTCCCCACAAAAAATGATTTTCTTTCAATTCGCCAATGCCTTTAGCAGGCTTAGAATATTTTCTTGTTTAACAATGGCAACGACAAGTACTTCTTCACGCGAGAATTTCATTTTCATATATCCATTATTTTATGATAATTACATGTGTGAAGCAGCACAGATTTCTTGTTAATCATACACAAGTGATTATCGTCATTCGTAAATACTGCTGTGGTTGAGAATTAAAGTGCACAGCGTGTGTATTAAGTTAACAGTAAGATACTCATTGCGTCATTGGAAAACGTCATTGTTGGTGGCTTTCAGTTTGTTTAGCACCAAACATTACTTTAGTTAAGCGATCCTGAATAAATCCAGAAAGCGTTGTACGTCTACTTGCTTTATTTACTCTCAAAACGATAGCGTAAGAGTTGAATTTGTGGCTTGACTGTACATTGAGCTTGTAATGTACAACTGAAATTTAAAACAGGCCCAGTCCAAGACAATATAAACGATAGGACATCCCATGTGATTGAGCATTTCTCTGCATTTCTTTTAGTTAAATACTGTAACTGAAAAGTTTCACACCTCAGATCTGGTTCTGTTATGACTGAACTGCTGGGTACGATTGGGATTTATTTATCATCAAAAGCTTTGAATCCAGCTGCTCTGAGCAAACCTCAATCATATCACTTAGATATATTGCTTGCCTGGCCTATACTCGGCTAGGTAATTTCAAGGCCCACGCATCTTGCAGACCCACATGGGACGAATTTTTAATGCTTACAAACAGGGGACATCATGCGAACCGAGACCGAACTTCCTCCATTCGCGATTGGCCCGAGCGGGGCTCATCCATGCGAAACTTTCACGGTCGAACGAACAGGACAACGTAAGCGCCTTTCGCACACTCACGGAGAAATTCAGTTCGACGTTGACACCGACGAGATAGAGGTAGGCGGTGCGCGCGCTTCTCCAAGGCCTGCAGAGCAAGCAATACGTGTGATAACTACGTGGTATTTTAGCAAGGCTTGTATAGCTGTTTCACCACCTTGGTGAAAACGCAGACCTGCAGTGAAGTGTCATTTGGCAAAGTGACGAATATTTCACGTCATGGAAAAACTTATCACATGTTTCAAACTGAAAAAAAATAGCAACAATAGTTCAAGCGTATCTTGTCATTCTCGATGACGGGTCATTTTCACTGATTTTTTGTGATGGGTTTGTGATTTCACTACATATGCGCAACGAACCTATATCTTCCACCTCTAGCTGTGACAGCAAACTCTTGCAAGTGGTAATTTTCAAATGCATTGTTAAAGCAAAGTACCAACCGTAAAAATAACTATTTTTTATATTTTAACACGTTTTAGTGGCATTTTTTCGATCGCATGGTTTCAACTGCCTGTAACTGGCTGAACGGGAAACCATTTGCAAGGCGGGGTGGTAACTGCATGAACTAAGCGACTTCGAAGTTGGCGAATAGCATTGCTGGCAACATTTCAGTGGTTTGTCTGTTTTTCTTTTCTCGACAGTCGCTCTCGGACGAAGACTGGTGCCGAGAATTGCAACTCGGAGCGAAAGAACACTTGTCCACTCTGTTGCAGCAACGCCGACAGGAATACCCCGTCCCAACCACGACGTTAGGTTTGCACGAGTTTTATTTTGAAACCACCCTCAATGAACATGTTACTCGTTGTCTGGTGTTGCGATCAGAAGGCCCGACCGGCAAGCGCGCTAAGCTTCACGCTGCGGCAGCAAGCAACAATACAAACCACGCGAGGAGATCACTCTGTTGTTGCTTGTTCGCGCCACGTACATATAGGTGCTATTCTTAGCTCACATCCCGTTCGTGGTGTATTGTGCATTCAACACCACGCATGCCGAGCGGTTGCGACGCAAGTAATGGGAGCGTTTTTCTCAAATTTTGTTCATTCACCCTATCTATCGAAAATAATCCTTTCACTGTCAGGAATCAGGTACCATGATCTTGTCAGGGTATATCAACGCCTACTGAGTAGGTGTCGTGAGCTCTTATTCAATTTACTATTATATCAGACCACGAAATTTTCGGTAATTAAAAGATCGACGTTTCGAAACAATAGTTTTCGCGGTATTTTCGCCGACGTTCCGACAATACAAGAAGTGGTTGCCGGAAAAACAGTCCTGGTATGCATTACTTTACACGAACAGCACAAACAAGACTGCTCGTGACACGGAATGAAAACCTGAAAATAAGCAAATCTTCCACTTTATGTCTTCCTTCATCTCACTGCTCGCTCTGTCAGGTGTCACTCAATTGCAGCAAGCGGGGATAGACAGGCTGCTGTAGCTGTAGAAATTTTACCGAAGCTGCCGCTGTTGTCATTGTCTCTAACATACTGCAATTTCGTCTCTGAAACACACAAAGCTTTTCAAAAAAAACTGTTTTTTCGGGCCGTCGCACGAGTGAATTGGTCGCTGAGCAAATGTTAGTTGCATGCAAAAATGCATTTTTGCAACTTTTTCCCGCTTCGCGTAAAAGCATGCTGGCAAGGCTCTGACAACTTTAAGCAACGCTTTTATTTTCCAAAAAATACGTTGCTAACATCCGGAGTAGTTTCAGCTCAGCCAACCTCTGTTGTTTGTTTTCATTCTTGCGCTTAGAAAGCTCTTTGCGCACTGACCTGTAAAGAATGACATACCAAGCGTGCGCTGTGTCACCGGAGACCATTTTTCTGTTTAAACTGCAGTGGTCAACATTATGACTTATGAGATGTTGGCGGTTGACACACAACATCTTACTTTCGGAGACCTCACCGCGTTGCTGCCGTTTCCGAACGTCGCTCGCCTGCAGCGGTTGCTGTTGGCCGATCGGTGCTTGTTGCTTTGAATTTGAAGCTTGAGATTTTCGAACTTCGAAAAAAAAAGGTCGAACGAAATTGGGTGTTCTTGTTATCAGGTTGTTCTGACAATCGCCGCAGCTATAAGGCGTTAGAGAAAGATATTGCGGTGCGAACAACCTTTTGCGCAGTAATGCTCTTGAAGCGACGTTTAGCTCCTGTTTGAAGACACGCCGGACTGGCCGTGAAAATTGAAAGTTCCAGGCTTGCTGCAAGCTATCGAGGAATCAGCCGACTGGGCTGCTTCTTTTTGAAATCATTCAAACTCGCACACATCTGTATTCAAGTAACTACTCTCCACATGTGAGATAAGCTAGGAATCTGTCGGCAAATTTTTTGGAAATCGATTTCACGTAACGCTACGCATGAAAAAAATTATACTCTTGCGTGTTTTTGTATCCAACCTCGCTTATAGTCGCAGTATAGTTGTTTTTGTTGCAAACGGCTTATAGAAAAAACGTGTTTAGCAGCGCCTTTGTGACAAGCTACTTAGTTGGTTACTTGGGTGTAAAGCATTGGCGAAATTGCCAAAATTTTCGATCGCTTTTTTTAATCAGTTGTGAATAACGTATCCTTCCAAGAATCAGTCCACCAGTTGGTCAACACTTATATGACTGCGGCTACGAGCATATACAGCGAACAATAAGCTTTCTTTGTCCTTGTGCAATAATTGTGATTCTGTTTACACTACATCAACCCCAAGCGTTGAATAGTTCCGTTTGCTTTGTCCGTCAATATCCGTTTCCCGATCAGGCCTTCAGTTTCCACAGTACCGTTCAAGTAATCTCTCCAGCCTCTGCTTCTTTGAAGTCCTGGGTAAATTTCAATCGCAATAAACCGTATCAATTTCAAAAGAGTAGTGCGTTGGTAAACAGTGGCGCCGCCAAGATTTTTTATTTGGGGGGGAGAAATTTGGGTTAACAGGAGTTCAGTAAAAGGCAAACCATTCACAATCTGGCGTTCGCTGTCTTTATGCCAGCGTCGTTTGGCTACAAGAAGCATGGTTTTGCTGTATTTTCACTGAAAAAGAAGATGGAGAGCAAAAAGTCACCCACTGCTTATTTTTTGTACATTTTTATATTTTATTTTATTCGTAGCAGGATGTCCAAGGGCCCGCATATCCTTCCTATGTTTAGAAATGATCAAATCATAAGTAAATCCATTCAGAAATCGCACAATAACGTTATCACGCAGTGGATCTACTTCCTTTATCCTGAATTCCATTACCTGTAGCTCTGAGAATTGAACACTTTCGAAGCACAGGTGCACTGTGCAATGTTGTTGGGCAGTTGCACAAACACGCCTTTGATCTTTTTTCCAGTCTTTCAGTTTTCTTTCAACCCAAAGCCAACGTTTTAACGTTATTTACAGTCTGCTTTCAAAGTGAGTTGCCACGGCAACCGAAGCTTGCTGCCGGTCCAAACGTCAACCACAGATGCTCGCACAGATCCCTGCTGAATATGATATTTGTTTAGCACTTTGAACACACGAGCGGCCGGTCGTGAAACCTTTGCACGTGCGTCCGTATGCGATGCTGTCAAACGACCTAACAATTATTTGTCGACCGCCCTGATTGCAGAAGGCAAAGACTACTACGTGATGCACATACCGCTGACGACTTACTACGCCGCCTCGCCTCCGCAACCAGCGTGGATTCACGCGCGTTACCAGCGACTGAGCACCTTGCGTCCGCGAAAGCTACCGATGAATGACCAGCAGATTGCCGAGCTGTTCAAACGGGTCTTCGGATTTCGTCAAGCGCTTGCAAGCAAGGTCGGTAACGGTGATGGCGAGTTTACCTCGCGTTTTTTTTATTGGTTAATGATTGTTGAAGCGCTTGCTTGTACGAGCGCCAACGCATAGTCGTGCTTGTCGCAAAGTTTAGTTTCCTTGTTTTTACAAGGTTTCTGGAAGGAGTTTTCTTTTGTAAAAATCTTTGCTGCGTGTAGTCGCAGAAAAAATTGAAAAAAAAACGCTTCAAAAGTAAAAAAGAGCAAATTTGTGAAAAGAGCTTGTTAATTAGTAAGAAAAGTCAAAGCTTGCGATATCTACCGGTAACCAGAAAAATGAGAAAAAATTATTCTCTCCTCAGAGCTTGGACACTGGCTCTCGTCTTTCCTGCAGCCGAGGTCTGGTAGCGCCCTTTATCGCCCTCGTGCGGAAAACTCCGAGCTCAACTCTGTTTTCTCCGGATATACAGGTTGAAAGCATGTTGCCACAGACGTCTGCTGTTTCTCCATTTGAGCTTTATATGTTTTCATTGATTCCAGCCGCAGGCAAAACACCCAAAACAACTACTGCGCCAAACGAAATTTTATGCGTTGTGAGTGAAAACACTGCGATGCTTAGGACAATTTGCTGTCGTGTAGGTTTAACTGCCGCAGGTTGAACGCTCGTTTGTGACGTGGCAGAGATGGCAGACCGTGTTTTTGAATTGCGACACGCTTCAGCTCAGTTTCCGCTAGAGCGTCTAAGTTCAAAAGGCTGACCTCGCTTGACCTCCCTAAATCCCATTCGCTCGAAATCTTTGTCGCGCCGCGAGAAGGTTCTAGATTTTGCTTTGAACTTCGGTTGTTGCAGGGCATGACGCTGCTGCACTACGCCTGCATCAACAATCGGCCCTCCACCTTGACCATTCTTCTCAATTACAATCCCCTGCTCAACGTCAGGCGCACGGAGATTAGCTACCGCACCACGCGTACGTATGCTTCTACCGGTTTGCGGTTCGATTCCCTTGTCGTCCGCCCGCGTGTGCTTTTCCTTCGTCGGACGCTCATACTTATTGGCCGATTGCATCGCGTGATGGCACGTTTATGAAATCGCACGCCCTGCCGTTTATTTCATTTGACAATTTACAAAAGTTAGCTTGAAAGAAATATAGACTTGTCGGTTCCTCAGTCTGTGAATACATCAGGCGAATGCAATGCCGCTTCACTTAACTGGGAAATAAAAATCTAGAGTGCGGTTAGCTGCGCACTGCAAATGTCTGTTACAAGACGCGCAGAGAAGCGGAAATATTGTTCTTTACAAGTTTTCCTGATAAACATGTCAAAGCCGCTGAGAACCGGTCGCGGCCGGTTTGTGCCTGACTTGCTGCTGAAAAACATTCCCAAGGATGTTACCATTACTTCGTTGGATTTTATCAATTGGCTGAAAAGAAGCCGCGTTGCGTTGTTTCCAGCGGTCGTTTTATCAACACGCTCGTAATCTTTCAACGAAGCGAGACTTATACAAGTTTTTTAACTAACAAACAAGAAGGTTTTCATCAGAAAGATTTTGCTGCAGAGCGTCCTACCTCAACTGACAAGACCGATGTTGAGGGTGTTTCCGAAAGAACCGGTATAGTTTCGCGTTGTGCAGCTTGCATGACTTCACCACTTGCTTTTGTCGTTCAGCACTAACACGTTTTTTTTGTTTGTGTCGAGTGTTGTAGCACACTTGTGTTGTACTTGTTTGTGTGAAGCATGGGCACTGGGCAGGTTGAAGGCATGCGTTCGTACGAACTGCACATCGCTTGTTGTTGTGCTGGCGCCCTGAAACCTTAAATTTTGACATCTAGCGGCTAATTATATCAACAGATACTTTCGGTTTATTCGTTTCTAAGTTAACGTTCATTTGCTTTGTGTCTGCATTTTTCAGTGGAATCAGCGCGTGGTTTGCCGTTGTCGGTGGATTGTGTTTCACGGATCTTAGTGTGTTGTACAAGTGTGTTGAAACTTTAGTGGGGATCAGACGTCAAGCACGCCTCAAGACTTCGACATCAATGTTTTAGAAGCTGTAAGAATATCGAAGCATAGCTTTCAAACATTAAAGACCATAATATTGTGTGATGCAATCCGTTAACTTCACGGTGTGGTGATTCTTTTACCAACCTAGGGGTTTTGAAATTAAGCCCATGTCAAAGCCAGGGTCTCTGAGATAATGTTTACTAGGGGTACAAAGACTGATACCGGGCCCCCTGTAGCTTCTGCGATCCTCTTCGAAACTTGTATAGCTTGTTTGTGTAATAATTAGAATATCGATTAAACAGTTACCATGCCAAGATTTGGAAACATATTAATTATTATACTGGCAACTGACTTGATTACAGAAAAACTTAGCATGCGAAGTTTCATCCTTTCGGGCCCACTACGTACCGGGCCCAATGTACTGTACCTTTAGCACCCCTTATCGTAGGCCCTGGTCGGAGATTATTGTTGAATATCGTTTTATGGGAAACGAACAGTTGTGCTGTTACGTAAGCAAGCAATCTTTGACACCTTTACGATCGAACACTGAATTTCTGCAGTAAACTTGTGGTTTGTCGAACTGTAAAAAACAAAAGAAAGCGTATTGGCCTTCGCAATAGTTAACTTAGATTCTGCGCTCAGGACTGCCTCTTCATAGCGCGTTAGATTTGACCCTTACGCTATGCCCCGCCTCGATTTTGTTGTCAGCAACAACAGTGAAGCCAGAGCATGATAAAAACCATCGTGTTCATTGAAATCTCAACTCCTTGAGGGTTCCCAAGCTTGCACATTCTCAACTGCTCAGAGCAGCTTCTCGTTCTCGCCTGTACGTTTTTGAAACGCACAACCTTGTTGCGTTGGTACAGTTCTAAACGTTTTCTTTCAACGTCACCTGCGACAGGATTGTTAAGATCAAACGAGTATTTTTACGCATCGTTGATTTCTCGACGCAGGTGCCACTCCTCTACACTTCGCGGCCCGCTGTGGCGCCCTCGAGTGCGTCACGGCGCTTCTGGCCAGCCACGCCATGGTGGTGTTCAGCGACGCCCACGGGCACTCGGCGATCCACCACGCATGCGCTGCAGATCAAATCGCGATAGCGCGCTGCCTAATACGGCGTCATCCGAATCTGCTCGAGCTTCCAGCTGTTGGGGGGTAAGCGACAACCTTTTTCGTGTTTAGACGAGTGCTATATTGTTATCGTTTAACCAATAAGTGCTTAACAGGCAGTAGAATGGTTCTTTAGAAATGTATTAATACAAAACGTGCGCCCTGTCAGTGGCCGTGTGCTTGAGCGATTTGAACCCAATGACCTTGATGAGGCGAAACGGTCAAAGTACTGTAAACCTTAAATCGAAAATATTTGTTTGAAACTTTGGTACGATGAGACTGTGGTATTTTCATGGGTGTAAAAATGCCATTTTTATTCCTTGCCTTGTTTGCAGATGAAACAGCAGTGTACGTACGATCGGTTGGTATTGATCAGCGGTGTAGTCCGTTTATGTGTTTCGCCAAATAATTTATCAACGCACGTGATTTTATAATTGAAATGAGCAAACTCTGCTTGCATTGCAGGAATTGTTTGATGATGAGACTTCCGGTAATTGGTCATCAGTTTGAGTCATCCAGATTTTTGTTCTTTTAATCTCGTGTGACATCCTCCCAGCAGCGCATCGCTTTTAGCCGTGCTAACCTAACGCGGGTGGCCTTTTAACAATTGTGCGAAATCAGTTCATTTAATTTCAATTAAGAATGCTTGTATTAAGTTGGTGAAACCACGGAATGACTGGAAAGTTTTCTGCAGCAACGCAGACTTGGCTTATTTTTTTAAATTACTCACAGTCGTCTTACTGGCTTAGTTGAGGCTGGAGTCGCTTTACTTATAGATATGGAGTGTTGAGTAGCATTTGTCATCGTAACTTCTGCTAAACAACGTGCTCCGAATAATCAAAGATTATGAAGAAAACGCTTTCTAATACCTCGGCCAATGGTAGTTTAATACAATTAAAGCAATGATCGGCTCCCATTCAAGTGCGACTTCACTCACACATCGCATTTCGCTGTGATCATTTTCGAAAGCGTTGCTTTCATCACGCAAGTCATTGGCCTAACAAGTAGCATATCATCTGGTGGTAGAAAAAGTATCGAATCGTGTGTGATCCAATTGCAGCTCGTTCATTTTTACGCGAATTGTTACGAGTTTCACGTTTTTGAATCTCGCTTTTTCCAGACTTTTTGTCTTTTTCAAATATTTCTCAAGTTACGTGGCGCATTTTCAATTGTAAACCCTTTGTTTCGCAGCGACAATGCCACTCCCCTTCTTGTCGCGGCGTCTCACGGCGCTCTTATCACCCTGAAGTTTTTGATTGGTCGGGGCGCGCGCGTCACAGCTCGTGACGTAAACGACGACGGGCCGGTCCAGCGCGCTGCGCTAAACTTCCACGCGGACGTGATCGAGTATTTCGTGCAACTGACTGAGGAAGATGCGAATGTTGCAGATGTCGACACGCTACACGTCTGGGAAAAACTTGTGGGTGAGATGTTTATAGTTGGACAGAGACGGTCGTAGCAGCTGAATTTGTGTGTCTTCCAAGTGTAACACGCACTTGGTTGCTTTGCTATTGGGTTCGGTTTTTAATAGTTACGTTTTGCTGTATTGAGATGGATCTTGCTGCATAGCAAAAACACTGAGAAAGTTTGTCAACATTTAGGTTTTACAACGCCAGTCACAATCTACTGTGTACGTAGCTGCAGCGCTGCCCCTCGGACCTTTTAGGACACACCAGGGTTAAGCGACATTCCGCCTATGCCCTATAACCGTCCGAATTACCACTGCACCAAAGTCGTTGCACCTTACACATAACCACGCTATTCTTTTCAGACATGCTCCGTTCCCCTCACGTCCTTCGACAAGACGCCGCCCTTCGGTGTCTCGAAGTCTTGTTGCACAGAACGCCGTCCCACTGGCGCCATCTGATGGACGCACGAGCGGTGAACCCGCTGGTTTGCTTGTTGCGTAGCGACCGGCGGAGGCCGAAATCTGCCACGTCATCCGTCGATTCAGGTTGAACATCTGCTA
>JGI24021J15306_10003559_pt1 | contig 17655 bp, 7 predicted proteins | sample Ectturendosymbi1_FD_15306 | JGI IMG/M metagenome (IMG submission 15306)
TCAAAATTAGGTTATTTACCTTCAACAGGGTATATATATATATGTGAGATACTGTAGCTGAGCAGGCTAGTCGAAAAAGTAGACCCCTTACATGAAAGCGGCTCAGGCAGCTTGTTACCTCAACGTCTAAAACTCATCCAGAAGCGTCTTTTACATTTAATTTTTGGTAGCACTGAGCTCCGATTGATGTATACGAAACTACAGTAATTTGAGGCTGAGAATCTACAAGGAAGAGTTGCTGTTGGCAAAACGTTGCAGACAACGATATCTTTATTGCAGAATAAATCGTTTTTGAAAACCAGATGAGGCTCAGTGTTTTAAAAGTGTTTTTGTTTGTCATGCTTCAAGCCAAAGGACTTTCTTCGTTTATACCGAGTAAGTTACTCATTATTTTTGCATTTGCAGTGCAAAGTGATTTTCAGTAGCAAATATTAGTTGCAATGCTGGAGATTTGCTTTGCAAAACCAGTTCTGCTGTACGAAAAGTTTGTTTGAAAACAAAAGATGCAGAACAAATATTAGAAAAATTGGACAAACAAAACAATGTTTCAGTTCTATTTTGCATTTGAAACGACTCGTTTGTATGATTTCCTACATCCAGTGAAAACACTGCTTTTGCACCAACTCTAATAACATAATTATCTGTAAGTTTTTGTAATGGTGAATTTCAACTGAAAAAATTTTTTTCAGTTTCATTTATTCACATGCAGTTGTGCTTGAAGTATACAGAAAAATGGAATCTTATCAAGGGGCTTCGCTCTGTTGCAGATGTGCGTAAAATACAGTATCACGTTAAAATTGAATGTAGTTGCTGTTTAATTCTCCTTTGTTTTCGATCACTTGTGTTTGAAAAGCGTATATACAAACACAACAACAAGTTTCGAAGTTCACGCTTTGGATCTCAGGTTACTCTATGAAAAGCCGCCTACAGACACATACCACCGCTTAAGGCTGGTTGAACCAGACGCTAAGCTAATGTTTCCCAACCTTTTCAATCTGACGAACCCACTCCAAAATACCACATTGGCGCTTGACACCAGCCATTACCTACAACCCTAAAGCAGTTCAAATAACAACCGATGAGGTGGAAACGCCATAATTTTACTTGTTAGATTCATTGTATTGACATTTTTATGCAAAACAAACAGCACATAAGTTAATCATCGGTACGAATTAGCTTGCATCTGTGCAGGGTGTCTTGAGATTCTTGGTGGCATGCTTGTGAAAGCTAACCCCACATCACGATCAACGTCCACTCTATTCATTAACTTCGTGTTAATGTGGACAAGGGTTGAAAACCCAGCCTCGCAGAGGTAGGTGAAAAGGAATGGAAGCAGACAACGAAAGGCGAGCATAGTCAGGTTTTGGTATGATTGCTTCATAGCGCACCAGAACTGCGTCAGGCATTTTTTCAGAGTAGTCACGTGCTGAAGAATCATTTCGCAGTCGCAAATGCACTTAGACATATGTAACATACCCATTAACTCAGCCATGAGTAACGTAACCACTGCATTCAAAAATTCAAAGCACTACTCATATTCTTATTATATCTAGAATTGCTAGATATCCTAGACTTATGCAAAACGTATGCAAACTCACTTCAAACATTTCTCACAACATTATCACCTTTTTGGCCTGCTGGTGTGATCCCACCATCAATGAACTCCACGTTACTTCGTTTTGTGATCATAAGCTTGAACCACAACGAATACATATTAAAAATGTCATAGGGAACTGCAATGATAGATTACTGTATAAGTTGTACTTCGCTGGAATTTCAACTGATAAGTATTCACACCAGGACAGACATTTACAAAGCTTGCGTAATTTCAGCATCAATGGACAGCACTTATATTTTCCATGTGTGCATGTTTCCACGATAAGGTCGATTGACACTGTGCAATACAAACCGGATAGGAATCAAAACGGAGATAACGTGAACTTTGCAAAATTTAACCGTGTTTAGATTTTGCTTATGCAAAATACAAAGTTTTTATGCGCAGTTCTAATTTCGAACCTTCAGCAAACAATTGAGGCTGCTGTTCGCGACCCCACAGACACTCCTCCGCAACCCACTTTGGGTTCGCGACCCACCGTTTGGGAATCACCACGCTAAGCGAAGGCAAAGCGAAGACGATACAACCTTTCTTCTCACAGAGACTCGCTTAGATTGAACCCGAATATTACTCAGTGTGTGCTTCTTGCGACTCACGAGGAAGCATCCATTAAGGTTAGAGGGTTAGTGCGTGTCGCTAAGGTTTTAAACAATAGAAAAGTATGTGTCTGATAAAATGGAAAGTGTAATGACTGATGTGTGACGTGTGACAACTCGGCATGCGGAAAATTGGATGTTTTCTCCATAGTTGACACAAACTTTTGATTCCCTTTATATTAAGGTGCAGCCAACCTTACGCAGACAAGCCACAATATGCTTGTAGACATGACAGCCTTGTCTGTGTTTTGGGAATTCTGTTGATACTACACGGCAAATACCCAGGCCACCTGCGCAAACCTCACGCGAGGAGTGAACGCGTCGCTCCTCGAACGACAGCGGCGCGGCACTTGCGAATCCATTGCAATGCGAAGTCGGGGATTTCCCATAAAAATAAAAAACCCTCCCGCGACAAGTTCGCACGTCACGTTTGGTTTCAACCGGCTTTTGTAATGCGACACAGGGCGCGTGTACATATCCTGAAGCTTTGCACGCATCCTTTCCTGACTATCGTGAGGTTAAAATTGCGGAAGCACCATTTTTTAGTTTTTCGGTGTGTAAAAGTAGACGTCGTAAGATATCCACGAATTCTAACAGGGCTTTCTCTGTCGTTGTGCTGCAACTCATGGATAATTCGGTATTTGTGGAAGAATATTCCGCCGCCGCTTTGTTTGAAATATTAACAACGAAGGCATGAAAAGACCCGTCTATAAGGATGAGCAAAGTAGAGCAATTTTCTTGAAGGCAGATACTGAGTTAACACGTCTTGCTTAAGCTTATCAGCCGCATAATCTCTATTCGCCCACGCAAATTACCACCATTCACATGCTACCGCTGTGATAACAATCAAAACAAACGTGCCACGTGCACTTTGCCGACTCAAAACCAGACGCTGTTTCCGTTTTTCACATATCTCGGAATGCTCGCGTTGTCACAGATCTCACAAGACTAGCGGCTGCCGTAAAACATCTTCTTCAAGTGCCGTCATTTGTTTTTCAGATAAGGGTCCGTCTGGAGTCAGATGGACAGTGCGAAACCTGAAGTCTTCAATATCGTGGATACCGCGAAAATGGTGGAAAAGAAAAAACGTCTTCTACCAATTGCAATCGTGGTGCGTGACAGAACTGATGCGAGAACGACGCACAGAGTGATGTGATATGACTACGTCGTCCGCAGACGTTCGTAAATCAGGGGATTTATTTGCATTATACAGTAAATCCGATTCACCTGTGCCACAACAAAGTCTCCTTATCATTTTTCAACTCTAAGGCCACTAAACCTGCCAAACGTTGCTATGAAACAAAGGTCTTAACGGAAAATAAACAAAGAAATAGTTGCGTCTGGGTTCTGTGTCTTTTGAAGTTTGTGCAAAATCTTAAAATTTTGCAGCGTTACGAGATGTCACGAAGAAATCAACTGGGTAGACAGGAAGTGCACACCAACCAAGGCTCAACCTAGAGGTCTTGAATGTGAAGTAGACGTTCCTCCAATTTGTGGTAAATCCTATAGAGATGCATAAATTCCTGCAAAATCATATTTGGTGTTCTTTTGCTTTGTAGTGTTAACGATAAAGTACTGTAAAGCCATTTGACGAATTCTAAGCACTCGTAGTATTCTGAAACGTTGGCTTCCTTTGTGGTCTACTGTGTAGTTCTACTAGCAAAATGCCACCAACAGAATTTCGAAGTAATTAAGAAAATGATTCCTTGAAGTAAACTTAAAATGTTTGTATGGTTTGATTGATCTTTTGAAATAATTTGAGAAAATCATGTAAAATCTGAGATATATTTTGCCCACCAGTTTTCATTCAGAACTACACAACAAGCCGCAGAGTATATTTTGTTTACAACTGAGTTCAATTACAGCTGAAAACACCATAATATACTGTTATTTGTCCAAAATAATAGAATCGTATCAAGCAGCCAGTTTCAAATCTACGAACGGTGAAAACGAAGTATTTTTCCGTGCAACAAGTCCTTCTACGCGCAGGGAAATTTCGCTTGAGAGCGATGATTACTCGACGTTCGCGCCAAAACGCTGCTAAATGCACTTGCAGCACATGCCGATGCACAGAGTTTGTTGAAACCAACGAAGCATGTCTTCTCAAAGAAAGTACGTGAAAGTTGATGCGCAAGTTTTGAAATCCTTTTGTGACATTACTGTTTTCGGCAAAGGTTTCTGAACGGCAAAAACAAGGAGCACAAGTAATGATAATAGCTTGGGAAATAATTTAAAAACAACATTTTACATTATAATGCTTCTTACACCTATATAAGATCTTTCAGCCATTTCAGCTGTTTTGTTTCTCCGGTTTTGTATGCATGGTGTGAATTTCAACTTAAAAGGTTTGTTTAGTTTGCCGACGGTTTCTTCAACGTTAACAATTCGCTTTTGGGTCAGAGTTGCAGTGTTATACATGTTTCAGAGAGGAGAATGCATTTATCTAGCAAAATTAAAGATTTCTTTACACATGATTTTCAAAAGTATTATTGTAAACTATTATCAAACATTGTGGTTCTTTAATTAAGCCAAAGGTTTTGATATTCCAACCCTGTTCTCCGTGAGTCTCGTAACTTTTCTTCATACTGCCACAATGAACTGAATGAAGGATGCTTGAAACAATAAATGATGTTTGTTTTCATACAGGCATAAACGACACACCGGTTGTATCCACGATCTACACTGGAATATCGTCAGCGAATGTTAGCATCAAACTCCCTTCTGACGGACTTTACTTTTGTCGTTTTAGAAAAATTCAGTATAAGTTTTACGCCATGGAAACGAAAGGTATAGTTTTTTTTATCATACAACAACAAAAACAAATGCTTTTTGCTGATGCTCTTGCATGCTAATGAGTACTGTAGTTTTTGTTAAGAGAGGAGAAAGAATATTTTTTAGGTAAGTTATTTTCAACTTTCTAACATGGAATGTTCCTGTGCTGCGAATACAACATGCCTTATTGAAAATTGCACTTTTCTGTTTTGAATATGCTTCCTTGTACGCTTTTTACTTACATGTTTTAAGATGATCTCCTTGCTGTGGCTACTTTATTTCTAGCAAGTTACCAGCACATATTCTGATAGATCCTATTTTTGCAGGTATGCTCTTTTCACCATGAGCTAATTGGCGCATATTTTTTGCATTAGATATTTTGGTGCCTAGTCAGCTTAGTTTCCTTGTGAAATCCAGTGGTCCTAATGATAATCGAATATTTGTCTTTGATATTTGGCAGTATTTGTTTGAAGTCAGGGTCAAATTTACTTTCACGCGTAATTTGTTAAATTTGTATGCGTATGCAAATCTGAAGCATACTTTCTTGCAACTCATTAGTCATGAAATTTATTAGTCATGCGTCAATACTTGGGCAAACTGAGATGACGTGTTTGCCGGTGAGGATATTCATAGATTCTTACAGCACTGTTATTCCCCCAAACAGTGTGGAATGGATCTGACGTATGCTCAAAGCTTCCTTCAATAACAAAGTCTTTTGAAGTTGTGGATACGTATGAGAAAACCGTCTTTTTTCATCGAAATGTAAGTTTATAGAAATTTGAACTGTTGTTCAAATTACCATACTTTCATTTAAAACAAGCACACAGAGATATAAAACTACACCATGTCAAAAGCTGGAATAATCCAACATTACATTTTTAATTAAATTATTGATTCATGTAGCTACGATGCATAAAATTTTCGATTGGTCTAATATATTTCATTTTTTCCAGTTAACGTGTTTATACGTGTTCAATCCCAACACAAGCGATTTTGTTCGTAAAATTTCATAACCAAATACAACATAACTAAACACATTGCTAATGAATTGGAGGATAAAACTCTTTCTTATATCGTAAGCTTATGCGGAATACTTTTCAACTTAAATATAGCTAAGCTTTTTCAAAGTTGCAGTAACTAAGGTTAAAATTAGCGGTTATTTGCTGCTACATTAAAAATTGTGCAATCGTTTTTTGAAGAAGCTGCATATTCGTAAATGTATAATAAACTAACAAGCTTTGGCTTTGAACTTTCAATCACTTTGCATTACACAGGCTTCCTGTTCACAACAACGTGGTGGCAGCTACTGGGTTATTGAAAGTTTAAAACCGGAAACAAGCTACTGTTTATTTGGAATGTATTCTTTCGGCTACTATCTCAACGAATACAAAAGCGAGATTGCTTTTCATCAGTTAGCAACTACTAAAGGTAAAAATGCAATGCCGAAACTCCTCTATTCTGTCTGTAGGAGAATTAACACGACCCATGCGTGGACGTTGAATATAGTCATTGAAAACGTCCCGAGTTGTTATTTTTGACAATCGAAAGTTAAAGCCTACCAAGAAAGGCGTGAATGGTCTTGATTAAAAAACAGTATTCCTATTAGGCATCTGTTTTCACCTCATTTTGATTCGTTTTAGTGTATACGTGGCCTGTAACTCACGGATTAAGTCCTTGGATTGCACTTTTTTCACACAGGAACAAATTGGTGAAGTGCCGCAAAAACTACAGTGTTGGTTGCTTTTGTGTGGTTAGCTATCGTCCAGCGCAAAACAGTCAACGCAATGATTTAGTTCAGAGTTCGTCAAGCGAATAGCTGGGTTTGTATTGCAGACTTTGTACGGCACACTAGGTTTACACGGCACAAAACATCAAAACCTTGAAGATGTATCTCCAAAGCGTAACTTTGCTGAATTTCACCCAGCTAAAAGGCAGAAGTGCAAGACCAAGCAGTTTTGCTGAATCATATTTAGGACATGGAAAAAAAGGTTGAATAACGGTATAGAGTTCATAGGCTGTCTTTCAATCAGTCAGGTTGACTTTTTGGAATAGTCTAATCATCAAATCGTTAATGCTTTGAATGTTGTGCTTTTGGTATAAGCACATTTGCTGGCACCCCTTTCATAAAATTAAAGTGACGTTCACACCCTCTCGTTTCAGAAAAAGCGTAGAATTTACAAAACAGTCCAATTTTGCAGTAATTCCATTTTTTAATTATACTTGTAATACATAGTCTTACTTTGACAACGCAACAGAAAACCCTCAGTCGTACTACTGTATATAACCTTCATACCTCATTGCTCGTTAGAAACAATCCTACTGACTTTTTCGTTGTTGTTTCTCTGAAATTATCCGTTTGTACCTTAGCACACAATTACTCAGAGCTATGCGATAATTGTTTGAGGGGATCAAACAATTCCCAAACTTTCTTTTCAAATAAAGTAGAGAGGAAAATGCAGATTCGCACAAATATGTTGTTGCAAAAGGGCGCTTGAATACACACGGCTTTTGTGCACAATTTCTGGTAACGTTGCATGGTTGATCACTGGAAACTATCGTGTTCTGAGGAATCAAGCAACAGCCTTGCCATAATTGCACCACACACATTTAAACGTCATAAGACGCTTACAATAACATCACCGGCCACATTCAGCGTGGTACCCGGAGGGTGAAATAGAAATAGCAATGCACCACCCATTCAGCAATTCGAACTGTGAAATTAGTAACGTTAGCTGGACAAATTAGGCTGGATGTTTATTAGCAATTGAAATCTTTTATAAATCAGGGGTCCTTACATCCAAGAACACTCAACAATCTCTCACCCTCGAAAATCGCGTGTCGGATCCGGAAAATCGTGTTTCGGAACCCCAGGGGTCCGGGTAGCCTAGTTGGGAACCACTGCATTAGAAGAACAAGCTAAGAGCCAATTTTCAGCTAAATTGCCTTAGCCAAAACTATTTGCCGAAATGGAACTACAAATGATCTCGACAGGTCAAAAATTCACGAAAAAGGCTGTAACGTGTTAATCTTCACCACCAAAATGAAAATCTCAACACTCTTGAATGAAACTAAAAATGAATAATTTGTCGCTTATCACGTCGTAAGAATGCACAAAAACTATCTTTGAAGAAACACAAGGATTAAGTACGCATGTGTTGTGCTATGCTTGCTGTATTGAGTATTTCTGTGACTTTTTTGTTCAAGTTTTTTGATTCTGTCTTCGAACAGCAATATAGAACTGCAGTTGAAATGAGAGTTTTTGAAATTTTTGATTTAATTCTGTTGCTCGTACTTTGATACTGAATTATACGTCATTATCGTGCACCAAATGCGTTATGTATACAACTTCATGTTGGTTTTAACGTATAGTTTAGTAAGTACTCGTGTTAATTGAATACTTTGTAGTAACTTTGCAAGTCTCACTTGGGGTGGTTATATCACAAAAGATATTTACATGTTTTCTACCCATTTGATAATCAAAACAGGATTTTTTTACAAAAATGTAAGTTGTTAACATTGCTTACTTCATTGAAAAACTAAATTTCCCTTCTAACTAACAAAGCTTGAACCATATCTGGAGCAAAAAAAGGGTTAGGGCAAAACTTCAGGAAAAAGAGCAATTTTCAAAACTTCAGGAATCGGTAATGCTTTGCGTTTTTCCAATGAGCATTTTGAAATGCATCGTAAGTCTGACTAACTTTACCAAATATTGTACAGTCCTAATTCACGCTTGCTGATAGAGGCAAGCGCGTCATAACAATAGGCATGTATGGGAATGAGCACTATAAGTAGATCTGTCAAATTTTTTCTCACTTACAAGTTTAAATTTATACGGAAGGCTTCCAATATTTCTCAAAATGTTTATTTCGTGTTTGAAACAGTTGTTCTAAATGAATTTAATGACTTTATCTTTTTAGAAGCAATAGACACAGCGTTGAGCATGCACCACACGATTGCAGTTTTGTGCTTCACTTATAAGTCAGAATGTATCGCAGTTCACAGGTTTCTTAAATCAGATCATTTCTAAATTATAGCTTTACGTTTCACTAGCCAAAGACAATTCTTCATTAATGATTTCACAGATGTCACAACGCTCCGCGGGAAATCTCCTCCACATTCCACTTTGTCAAGGCCTTTACTAGCCATCTTCATATCTATCACACTGGCAGTAGTAATGGCTGTTTCTGCCTACAAGATACACAAAAAATGGAAAAAGATATATGCCTATGTTCATGGGGACATTCCTCAACCGCTGGTAGGCAAACCTGTTTCGCATATTTAAGGTGGATGCAGTACTCGAATTGGCAAACACGTTAGCCTTACATGCTTTTGACAATACCTAAAACTTTGATTTAATAACTATTTCAAAATCCAAATACAATCAACAACAGAAATGGATTGTGGATCTCATCAGAATACTCGTAAGTAAACTCCAACACCTCTTTGTGTTTCAGAAAGCCATCAGTGATGACATCGAACGAGTTGCTAGCAACGAATACAACTATACGAAGGAGAAAATGGGGTAAGCGTAACTAGTCCTGTTTGCTAAGGCTGATTTGGATTCCAGATTTTAGACATTGTAGCGTTCTAATCAAACCAAGCGACCATTATCTTATAGTTAACAAACCATAACCCGCTTGTCATTGACATGTATCATTCATAGCACTGCAGGGGACATCTGGAATGAACATTTTTTTGCGAGCAAACCATGAAGTACAGTATTTCCTCATTGAGTTTTCAGTTCATTACTATTTTGCTTCAAAGCAAGGGATGTTAGTGTTTAGGTGGCCATGACGAGGAATAATTTTGAAAGCTTTTGCTGTCAGCTGGCCAATTTTTCAAGGAAAGCAGAACTTAAAAACCAATAAAAATACACTAAACAAATGTTTTCGAAATAAAGAATCTGCCAGGAAGATACACAACCATGACGTGCTGATATCCAAAAATGCTCAACATGTGTTGTAGATGAAAAATAATGTAATAATTTAATACTGAACAGCGATATTCAATTCTCAATCACAGCAATGTCGGTCACCGTACCACTAGCAATCTATAGCCTTCAAGCTTATTGGTATAGATTTCAATAGAGTAAACTGCACGCTGCAATGTTATTGTGATGACGACAACATTGGTTTGCAGGATTGACGCATCCTCTGCAAATGGTATCAAAGTGCAGATAAAATCGATAAACAAATTCTGGAACATGCTTTCCACTGTAAATATAAACTATAGGTCCACTTCTTTTTACAAAGTAGTTAGGCTATATACTTTCTTTTCACCAGCAGAGTTTAAGACTGTTTTTAGACGTCAATCTCAATTGATTGTACTAATTAAAACTGCTGCTATTTTCCACAACCGGCCTTTCCTAAGGAACCGGTAACCATTGATCTCCATAATACAAATGTTCTTTGTTTCAAAATATTGTGCCAAAGCATACCTGAAACTTCCAGCAGCGAATGGACAAGTATAAAACCGAATGCACTTTTCTGTTTCGGCGGTGAAATACAATGATGCGTTGCTACACTTCCAGTCTCACTGGATTTGTCCAGGGAGCGCTTTATTGTAAATCTGGTTGGAGAGTTTCTGCCTGGAAAGGTCCTCCGAAATTGTCGTTGTGTTTGGAAAAGAGATTTTGTTGCGAAATAGGCCTCTACAACCTTGATCCACTCCTGAACGGAATCTCTTGTTGCTTGATCCACTGAAGTTTCGACAGAAAACGTTGGAACTTTAATTAGCTTTTGATATGAACTGATAGACGCAATGAAATAGATATCTGTTTTTGTACCACCTGTAACTTTCTTTGATATATTTTTAAATGTCAAAATTATGGAAACGACGGACAATGTTAGCGTGGATAAAGTGCAAACATTTTTGCTGAAGCAATGAAACAATTAGAACAAAAAATAGCAAAACCGTAGGCAACGAAGAAGTGCATAAATTTCGAAACACGTAGTTTGGAATTGACATCTAAGAAAGCAGTTCTTAGCATGGAAACGACCAAGAGCTTCAAACTGCTCTATAAACTACAAATGCTAACGGCAAACACATACATCATTATTATGACGTATTTTGCGTTAACTGTGATATTTTCTGTTATTCTTTGCAGTTCTTCCTCGCATTTTCAATTGTCTGTCAACGTGAAAGAATTTGCTGAAAGGATTCCTCAAGGTAAGTGTTGATCTTTCCTATCAACGATTTTACATTTGCAAAGTGTTAATTTCATTACAAACAACAACGCAATAACCCATGTTTGAAAAGGAATCACGTTAGACGCTACACAACTTAGCTGTTTCCGCCTTCAGCACAAATGCAAAATTTTGTTCTTCTTTTGAACTTTCCTTCAATTTGCGGTGATTTCACTCAACAATGGGCATATAATGAATTTAATATCTTTATAGAATTGTATCTATCATGAACATCCTAGAAATTAAAATGGCACTACGCCCATTAAAAATGAAACGCTCTTGTGCGACACTCCATAGTGTACAACAGACGTTCTGTGCTCTATTGAATATTTCATCCAACATGCAGTCAAAATAGTCAAGGCTTGAATACAGCCTAGTTACAGCATTACTGCTCCATTTCTTCAGGTCAAAAGTCAAAACAATGCTGCACTTTTCAATATATGGTTTTCGTCACAGGTAAAGCATACAACCGAATTTGCGTTTCAGATTGTGGAAAATGGATTTCAAAATCAGGCGAACGACGCAGCACCTTCCGCGAGACTGTACTTCACCAATATGCGGCACCCGAAAGGTGAATGTTCGAAAGATGCTCTCATTATACTGTTGCATCCGTTTATTTTCACTTTCATAACAGTAACGCTTCAAAGACTATTTCTTGTTCTTAAAACGAGCTTGAAAAAGTTGACTTTTCCAACAATCATCACCAAGAGCGAGAACATTGCATTTGCTCGAACCAAACATGGACTAAGTTTGTTTCAACCCCATCTGGAGAGTGTTGCTTATCTATGATCGAGAAACGCTTAAATTTGCTTTCAAACGATTTTTGCTTCGCGTTTCCACTTGATTTCTAGAGAACAAAGAAACGTGCTGCATGTGACTGTAAATACATTTGAAAGTGTTTGCCGTGTTTGCCACTTTAATGAAATTTGCAGGGTGCGTAATAAATCTCTGACAAAGACTAGTATACCACTGGCATTAAATGTTGTTTAATTTTCTCCCAAAAGCTCAGGCAATGCTTTTTTCTTTCATCTTGCTTACTGGCTGCATATCCTACTTTACACCTTCATGCCACATGCTAGTGCTTGCCTTTGTTGGCTCGCGACTACCTGCAAAGATGGAATTGACATAGAAGCATGGGCGCAATTACGTGGGAGACACAGGAGACGTGTCCCCCCATTTTTCTCAAACGCCGGGGATATAATATGCCATGCCTCCACCTTTTCCCCTTCAGATTTTAAATTTGGAGAGATTTCAAAAATGAAATTGACGTTTGTCACATTTTNTGAGAAGAATTTTCGTGTTAGAGGTTACACATAGCCAAGTTNATGTTGAAACAAAATTTGGTGTGTTGGCGACCACTTCGTTCGCCACGTCTAATATCCACACCTGATTATTTGTACAGGATTTTTTCAGTCCAAGAAGCCACTATTTTCCTAAATTTGCCTTGAGCAATTAAGCGAAAGTTTTGAATTGAATGCTTTTACATTACAGCAGATTTCAGTGATTTGCCAATTAAAGTATTTTAGAGTTATTTGCAACATTATGGGATCACTCAAGCAATGAGGCTAAATTGCGGTGATTTCGAGATATTGCTTGACTGCAGTGCTATGAATGGCATTAAAAATATTATTGTACTTGGAGTTTTCTTTTACGAATGTGGGAAATTATTTACCCATTTATTTAAGTCTCATGTCGACCAAGTCCAGTGGATAACGGCCATTTTATGAACTTAAGATGGTAGAATCAACCGAAGGAGCACCGTTAGACAAAACAAACTACATAGCCTGATTCTATAGATTATGGAGCATAAACGTCTATGTGAAATAAACACCAGGGTTGTAGAGTCGGATATAAAATGTCCGACTCCAACTCCGACCTTTGCAAAAATTTCCGACTCCGTAACACAACCTGAATTAAGTTTGTCTGTCAACGATTTTGTAGCAGCTAGCAATAAATGGAAAGCGTGGTGTACAGCAAGAAATCTTTATTACAATAAAAGTTTCAAAAGAAATTCTACCATTTCAATAGGCACGAATTCGGATTCCTTACTTAGGGTGGCGATAAAGAAAATGGTTCAATTGGACATCCTGGATCGGATAAAAAATCCGACTCAGACTCTTAGTGTTTTTAGGAATCCGACTCCACCGTAAAAACTACGACCTCTTGCGGTTCCGACTCCCCAACCCTGTCAGACACTGCTGCCAGTATCATAAACAAATTCGCCATGGCAAAACTTTGAAAATGCAATTTTAAGCAATAGTTTTGATGCTTTGACAATCGACTTCGACACTTATACTGAAATTAGACTGTTCTTTAGTGGCTTTCAACCATTGTTTTGAGAGCTGCATGCGTCTCTCAAGCACCCCTCATCTGTCTTTCAATAAAACCTGTAATATTGAGTGTAACAGATTTCCTTCTTCTATGAAGCTAAACGTGTATATTGACTTGTGGTGAAATTTCTGTGGTGCTGCTCTCTAATAAATTTGCATGTCTGGATTTGGTTCCATTCAGCTAAAAGGTTGTAAACCACTGGTGTAGATATAACGATCAAATTGGTTGATGAGTCTGGAAGCATTCACTGCTGCGTCTCCACTGTACTTGTGAGCTGTACAATAGTGTACTCCTCGGTAAAAAGATACGCATATACGTGTTTAGTTAAAAAATTATAGGTAGCCAACTGCTATTTAGGATCAGGCTTTTGCACTTGCGAAATTCAGTATGTTAATGGAAGTGATATTGATGCCCACATAGTTTATAATTTAACAACTCTTCACTTATTCAAGTTTATTTTAACTTAGGGCCCCGCTCTGTTAATATGCTCCAAACTCTGCCATACCTTAATCTGACACTGCCTGTATGGCATATGCAAGAAAGCTCATGGGCTTGAAACAATGAATGTTTGCAGCTGCACATTTGAGAGACCAAAGTAAAGCTATGATTTTTTTCGTGGAGAATTGTAACTGGATTTGCTGTAACGTTGGTTGTCATGTATTTAGAAACAGCGCAAAATTTATAGATGCAAGTGTATGATGTAAAAAAATTACGTTTTCAGGCAAATTTCTGCGAAGGTTTCACCGAAGAAAAAAAACAGCGCTATTGTCGAGACTTAGTTTTTAGGATGGGCAGTTTTGTTTAAGACTGTCTTCAACCATTAGTAAATAGGATTTCAATTGAAACGTTGGAGAAGTATTGACTTTGCTGTACGTACTGCATATTGACCTACAGTTCAAAACTTAGGGACTTGCCTAGAAATCAAAACAAAGCGTTTGAGAAACGTAACTGCAGCTTTCCTCGTGTTTTTGTATGACACAGTTCTTGACGACCTCTTTCAAATGGTTGCATGTTTTTATACAGTAGAACAGTGTTCAGCGATAAACACTGAGCATAGCTTCACCCCTACGACTTACCAAGTCTGGTCTTTGTAACTTAAAACTTTGTGTTACAATAGGCAGCATGCAAAAAGTTCTTTAGTCTTGTCTGGGTGCTTTTGCTACCATTTATGCCTTTTAAGCTCACAATGTTTCGCTATGATTTCATTATTGCAAATTTCGCAGAAGGCTTTTTCTGAATCAGCAGGATAGGCAGTAGGCACTGAGCTAACGTTTAGTTCTGAATCTTGCAACCAGTTATGTCTAAACCTTTGGCAGCTTTAGTTCATCAGGATTTTTTTACCGGAATTTACTACTTACTACAGCGTAACTGAACTACTTGGAATCATCGCGCCGTGGGAGAAAAACATATTCTACCAATGTTGTCTTGTAACTTAACGCACTCACTCAGTAGTGCTAAGTAAGCACACAAGCAAATCATTTAGGCTTCACCAAGCCTTCTAATTACTTATTATTATGATGCAATAATCTGCTTGAAGCAGCTTCCCTGCATCCTAACTAAAACGACCAAAGATTGCAGGTAGCTGGTTTTGCTTTTTCCTGTTGTTACCAAATTTAAAGCATCATAAAAGCGGAGAAGTATATTTTTTGATGAAGAAAGTCTAACAGTTTTCATCTTGAAATCTGTTGAAACAGGTTTGTGGTCAGGAATTTGTTACCTGCTAAACCTGCCAGACGATTGTTAAAAACCTGATAGAAAATCAGCGCACTGCAAGTTTGAAAAAATGTTGCAGGTTACAGTGAGAAAATCTTGCTAGATCTAGCAGCAAATCAGCTAAAATGGCAACACTGCTGACCGCAATCTTATGCTTTTTGTTACGTAAGTGTACAAAAAGAATCAAACAAGAATTGCTGGACACAGGCAGCGTTCATTTCAAAATCGTCCCTTACTACTTACGGAAATTGTAGAAAAATACTACTTCTGAGACTGAAAAAAATCCTATGTGTAATGTAATAAATAAGATTTATTACAGACGAACGCTGGGCCCATAAAAGCGCGGGGCTGTAGCAATTGCTCCATTTGCTACAATTGTTATTATGGCACTAGTTTTTTTGCCAAGATCATAAATGAGGGTCTGTAATCACTGCGATTTTTAAGCAAATCAAACTATTAACCAACCAGATGACAAACCAACTGTTATCACGCAACTGTAATGAACTATATGTTTCAGTAAGTACGTCTTGCTGTGACAACTAGATGCTTCAGTTGCGTGCGTTACACATATCCGAATGTAATGCGTAAAAATGCACAAAAAAGTTCCAGTATTTCAAATGTAATGTGAGTCGATCTCGAAAGTGCCGCAATGCGAAAAGTTCTCCAAAATCACGCGAGCAGTGCGTAATTGAAGCATGAAGATCGTTCAAGGTTTGTCGCCGTTTCACCAAGGCATCCTAAATAAACATTTGTTTAGGAGGTCTTGGTTTCACTCGCAGCGAAATCATGTGCTACGTGATCTATGAAGCGTGACGTTAGAGCACCTCGTACGTGTATTTTCCATTGCACATGGCGATGTCAAACTCGGAACAAGACTTTTCGGTCTGGCCGATTCGGTCTGGCCGTTTCGGTCACGGGACATTTCGGTCAGACTATGAGATCTTGCAGAAATCTTACATTAATGCAAAGTCAAGCCGTTTGATTCAAAGCGCACTCCGTCCATCATCATACTGCAGGTTACCAATGGTCGAGACATTCCACTCAAAGCGTACTCCCATCACGATTCGCAATGGAGGGAAGCGCTGTTGGCACGGTATTTTACTCGGCATAAAGTTCTTAGTTGTCGTGCAAAGTAACTGAATCGATGGTGTCTCGGGCTTAGCCAGAGTATTTCATTCCGATATATAATATTGTAGAATGCAAGCTGGATTGCTTTGTATATTTGTGCCACCACACATTCCACTCGTTATGGTTGTTAACTTGGGGTCTATGCGTTGGGCTTTGTTTTTATTCAAGTATTTACGTTCCATGTCTGGCCTTTCGCATTTATGTTGCAGGTGACCTGAATCAAAAACTATCGTTCGTAGCAAGCGTTCTCTCGACTTCGTTCATTCGCGCTTCACTTGGGTTCATCCGTTAGAGCCCGAGTTGCTCTCTGCAATTAGGCATTTAAGTATTTTTTAACATAATTCATATCAGATTAAATTTTTTTTAAGCAAGATATTCGCATAGAGCAGTGGTTTTCAACTTTTTTTGTACCGCTACTCCGCGATTCATTGTAGCAACCCACTGTGCCAACGACCCCCCATCTAAACTCGATCAAACCAAATCTATTACAGCTGTGTGCATAAAAAATCTACACGCGCCCTCCCCAAAAAATGGTTCACGACCCATCTGGGCAGTGTTCCCACAGCAAAATGTACACTAAGCAAATGTTTGTTTTAGTGCGCATGCTGTTGCGCAACCATTTAAACATATACACAGGCAGTAAAGCGTTTCAAGCGTTACAGAGGCTATGGGGTATATATACGATATTAAATCTGGACTGTTGCTAGAGAATGAGATTTGACTGCACAAGTGGTCTGTTGGCACTGCGCATTTGCGCGCCGTAGAGTAAACACTGCCTCAAGGAGTCGCGACCTTACATTGAAAACCGTTGCCGTAGAGCATTGAATGTGAAGCCCAATGAACAGTTCCCATTCGAAAATGATTTCAAACGTATGATTGTCGATTCGGGAATAAGCACGAGCTAAGTACGCTGACGTTTACTTGGACTCATCTCATCCGTTAAAGCCAGAGCTGCCCTCTACAAACAAGCATTTTTTAAATGTAATTCATATCAGACAGAATGTTTTTTTGAAGCAATCGATTTGCATAGATAAGTTCCCGTTCGAGAATAATTTCAAACGAACAAAAATATTGTTCATGAACGGGTTAATATGAATGAGCCTAGTATGCAGAGAACTAACAGGCATTACAATTGCTCAGTAACATACGTTATACAACAATCGACGAGTTTTCCTGAGAATTTCCCATTCATTGTTGCGTAACTACCGTTACAGTAGCAACGATAGTGCTAGCCAGATTAAATGCAAATGGAAATTTCAATGATGCAAGCCTCGAACGGTTGCATTCTGTCAATGACCTTGGTGTAAATGGCGTG
>JGI24021J15306_10003562_pt1 | contig 17650 bp, 9 predicted proteins | sample Ectturendosymbi1_FD_15306 | JGI IMG/M metagenome (IMG submission 15306)
CAGAGATGTAGATGTTGAAGGGGCGCCAGGACAGATCCCTGTGGGACACCATTTTTGAGGCGTCGTAACCTGCTCCTTTGGCAATTTCGGGTGGTAAGGGTAAAGCTGCGATTGTCAACCATCTCTATGATCATGTGGACCATGTGTCTATCAGGCAGCAATTGCAGCAGCTTGCAGGTGAGGTGCTGTTGCAAACCCCCGGGGCCAGGGTCTGAACATATATTAGGGGATGAAGCTGTTCTTTTTAAAGCTTCGATTATTTTCCTGTTTTGCCCTTGACTTCATTCTAAGAAACTTTCTATTGACAAATATTGGAATTGTCATCTTGACGAATAAGAAATATTTCTTGCATCGTGCTTTATTGTTCTTATTATAAGTCGTAAAGCTGTACTTTTGGTGCATCGAAATAACCAATGAAATTCATAACATCAATAGCGCAAGGCCAAGCGGCCTTGTGAAATATTACCACCGGTCAGAACTTTCTGTTTTGATCGCTTCACAGTTTAGAATCAAATTGTTACCAGAATAAAAGTACGGCGATTCGAAGGCAGACTGTCTGCAGAGAGTCCCTTATTCGAAACGTGCGTTATTGGAAGAGAACATGATTAACGTAGCATGTGTTTTTAAAGTTCTGCAAAGCTGCGGTGCGGGTAACGGCCTGCCGGAAAGCCTTATGTCACAAGATTATTCATCAAGCGCACTGTCTTCCTGTCACGAAGCTTTCGCTGTGGTTCGCACACTTTCGAAGCAACAAAACAACAACACGTCCGCGATGCACAGATGGGTCTGCATAATCCGCGATGCACAGATGGGTCTACAACACTTTAAGGAACATAACTTTAACAAACTCCAATAAATTCATCCATATTGTGACATGACGTCACAATAGTGCCATACGAGGTGTCCGTTCAAAACAGACCTGTTCATCACAGACCACTCATAACAGACCATTCAAAACAGACCATGTTCGTAACAGACCATGTTCATAACAGACCACGTTCATAGCAGACCACGTTCATAACAGACCACGTTAATAACAGACCACGTTCATAACAGACGAGTTCATATCAGACCACATTCATAAAAGGTTGCTATCAGCAAGGAACCTCATAAAATTAAACACGAAGGTATAGGAAACAGTTGGCTGATTTTATGTATATTGAATATGTTTCGGATGGCATAATAAACGTTTATTTGGACACTCAATAACAAAAAAGCATAATTTCCATAATATTGTTTAAAAAATGTAAAAACTTAAAAACTTTTTTGCCCACATTTTTTAAGATTTTGCCAAATTTTTGGCAAATCAAAACTGTTAGGGGTGCGCTTTCACCCCTTGCTCCTACATCACTGATCTCAACAGTTCTTAACCTTTTGTTCACGACCGAAAAGTGTGTCGTCGATTGATTTGATGGGTCGTCGTAACATTATTTTTTATTTTCGCAGACGTTTAATGAAATCATATTCGACACAAGATTCCTTGTAGCCAACACTTGCTACTATACTATTGGCATTGTGATATGACAATGCATTTCGCCTACGTGTTGGTTATGGCCACCAGCAGGGACGCCTCGTCTAGACGGGCTGCCGGGCTGCAGCCCTCCCTGAAAAATGTAAGGCAAAAGATTCCGCCAAACGGCCAAACTCGCCTTAACTTTGGATTTAGTTACGAAAATTTCACAACACAAACATTTTCGGTGCTTCCGACACCATTTTGGCTCAACGTTTCTGTTGGAATCCAACAAAACCAATGTTTCGCTCTTTTCCAACGACGCCGCTTATGCGATGACGTTTTCAGTACACTTGCAGACGAATTTGGCGAATTCGGGGCTGTCTTCGGCACAGCCTTAAAGGAAAGAAACCAAACAATTGGCTACAAGAAACATGGTGGTATATCCGCCTATCACAAAGCATTTTTGATATATTGACGATGAATTTTTAAAGAAAAAATGGAGGAAATATGATCTTGACTGTTTTTTACTACCTGATTTTCTTGAATATTGAATTTTGTAATTTAGTTTAAACAATGCTTATACTAGTACTTTGGCGATAATGGCGGCATTGGATTCAAATCTGGTTGCCAATCTCGGGCTGCGAAAATACAGCCCTTCCTTTATCTGCACCACTGCAGCTTGCAACAGTAGGATAAGCTGATGAGCTGTTTAGGGTTGGCGTTTGAAGATGTACGGCAGTAGTTGGTGGATATCATTCTTGGACACCAAAAAATGAGACTGATTTAAAACACTGAAATGTGAAAATTTTGAAGCATAAGAAATCTGGCAAGCCTATAAGCATTCAAGTAGACCTTTAATTTTTTGGTGAGGTGAGCATTGCAGCTGTAATTGATTCAGGATTCAAACTTTTACTGGAAAGGCATAACAATCCAGATAAAAAAACAGAAATTTTGTGCAAAATCATAAACTGTGAATTTTTTTTGAAAATTTAAACTTCATTTGAAAGAACATGATTAAAGTACCAGCTCAAAGAAAGTGGCTCTAGCCTAGGTCTACTGCCATGACACGGTTTGAATAAAATGCTAAGCTTTGTCTTCTTTAACAATAACGCCTTAGTAGTCGGACGGAATGTTCCAGGTTTTGTATGTCAGTTGTGCTGGGTTCGACTCTCGCATTTGCCACTTTGGTGGCAGTTGTTATGTGTCATACTTTTGATGGGACCGGATTAATTCTTTTGTGTTCGTGATTACGCTTTAGGGTTTGGTTTCATTAAACTGAAGTGAATGTTTTCTATGTGTCAGCAAGGACAACTGAAAATTACGAGTTTGATACGATTAGGACTGCTGCAGAGATTGGGAACGTCACTAATTATAAAAACAGCTAGGGCGACAATTCCGTATGCTCAATCAGAGGTGAAATTTTGCAGCCCTCCCGGCCAGTTTCACCACGAGCCGCCACTGGCCACCAGTATTCGTAGAAGCTTACAAGAAGTCAAAGGTCGCTTTGTTTAAATATGCGCTTGTTATTTAGATTGTATTTGCCTTATTTATGTGCAGTTCACTTTTCACACAACTACTTAAGTTAGTAGTTGTGTGAAAAGTGGTTTGGTAAGGTGGGTCGCGAAAGCTATAAGCACATTGTTGAGAGCTGGTGTTGTACCGGTAGCGAAGGTTTAACATTTAATTGATTCAAGAAACAAGCAAGCGAAAAACAGTTTCCATGACGATTACAAGAAGTCGAGAATAAAACATTGCCGAAGCAAATAGTTCCTGGAGATAAATAGGCAAATATAAGATCTGATGTTAGTCGCGCAAAAAACAATTGTTTTCTTTTTAGGTAATAAATTCAAATTTTCCTCAGCCGTTCTTATTTTTGGTTCTAAATCGATGGTAGCCAGCAACAATTTGCTAGGGCTAGGCTACAACACTTTTAACAAAACACTTAGGTCCTGACAGTTGGATAACTTTTCTTTTAGTCGTGTTTGTGCACAGAAACTTTCCACATATAATAATCATACCTATTCTCATCATCTCTGAAATTTTGAAGTAATTCTAACGAAAACCTTCGAAGTTAGATACTTTCGTTTCGTAACTACAGACGTGCGTAGGCTACAAAACTTTATCCTATTCAGCAGGGTTCAGCAGCACTACCGTAAACCACCATAACTTTTCAAAACTAAAGTTGTTGCAACCAAAATTTATAAGAATTGTCTTCGAATTGTTATGCATTTTCCTGAAAATTTAAATTCAATGCATCAAGAGCTTTGCGAGTTAACAATTTTTGAATTGAGTAACCGGACCCGTTCCCAGCGTATCGGACTAATTGTTTGTGCGCGTGGCTGGCAACGTGCTAACTTGGGTTCAGTGGTTGTTGAGTAGGGCGCAATAACTCTTAACATGCTTGGTCTTTTGCAACCAACTTTTAGACGAATCTTCCTCTTGTGAAAATGCATCTTACCTGAAAATTTGAGGTCAATCGGGCTAGTACTTTTTGAGTTATTCAATTATGAGTATAACTATTGGATGAAAACAACCTAAAAACCGTCCCGCAACAGCTGAATAATTGCATGGACTTCATACCGTACAGATGTTAAGTTTCTATCTCGTTATTTACTTTTAGAGTTTATTTCAACTATTTTGATTTCGATAGTAAATTTCTTTTCGCAACGTGCTTGTTGGAAAGCGCCCAACGCTCGGCTCAGTCGGTCATCTTACGTGCCACGTGATGCAAAACACGCCTTTACTTCAAGGTTGAATGATCACATTAAAAAAATTCCGTTCTCCCTGACTAGGGTTGCCCAGTGGTGCACGCAGAAAATGTTCATGAGGAGGGGGTTCATTCAGTGGTGTATAGTGTCATTTGTGTTTGGTGTGCATTGTTTGTGACGTCATGTTCATGTTTTCCAAACCAAGGGTTTGGCGAAGTTTGCGCTGATCAGCCATAGCACACAAAAAAAGACAATTTTTTTGGATAAAGTGGACTATCGCGGAACACAATCTTAAACATGCGTAGTGGCCTAGTGGGTGAAAGGTCTGTAAAAAGTGGTGACATGGTTTCTGGACGCAGACGATAATCCAGATTCCCACCAAAACCTAATAATTACTTTTTGGCCTATTTGCAACGTTCCTTGAGATTTGCATGAAAATTCTTTCCGTGGTATTTGCATTAAGTCGACATATTAACAAGCAAAAAGTATGCCAAAACAATTAATCCCATTGGCGCAGGTGATAAAGTTTTTGTGAAATATCAAGCTCAAGGGGTGGTTTTAACCCCAACCCCCCCTTGCGTACGTCCTTGGGGTTACCAGATGAGTTTTGTAAAAATACCGGCCATTTTGTCGACAGTGACAGATCTAGGCTGCATTCATAAGCGCATATTTAAGTGGCACTGGATACATTTTTTATAACATTTTTGAAAAGAACGCTTTTTTGACAATGCATTTTTTCCATGTTGTTTTCTTTACAATTTCATGAAGCTCCCACCATGGTTGGTTTGAAAATTTTTCAAACAGTGTACAAACGTACTCTTTGTGAGCATAGTTCAGTGGCGTACGTAGAAAATTTTCATGGGGGTTTTCATACAGTGGCATATGGTGGTCATTTGCATTTGGTGTGCGCTCTTTGTGACGTTGCAATTTGACGTCATATTCATGTTTCCAAAACAACGTTTTGGCGAAGTTTGTTGACATAATAGGCATATTCTTAAATACGCACTTCCCTTATTTTATGTGTCATTGCACTGAATATAAACTATCAGCGCTCCAAGTTAGAATTTCGGAGGAAAATAAATTCAACGCAACGATACAGCTGTTCATAACTGCAAAATATCAGGCTGCGTGTTAAAACAGGGTAGTAAAACACACTCATCACTGCGTCAGAGCAATTTACAACGGCAAGATGAGGCTGCGCTAATGTCTTGTCGAATACGAGCAGTCGAGCATAGAAAGTGTGCGGCTGGACTGGCTGACGCACACCCCTGTTTGCAAGATCGAATCTTGCTAAACTACACGAGAATCGAGAATGCGCATAAAGTACGCAAGAAAATTTTCAATTTTTTGTTATGTATAAAGTCCAGCAACTTTTAGTTTTCCTTTTTCCCTGCTGAGGCATTATCAAAAATGCCTGAATGCTTCTATGCTAAAAATTGATGTTTTTGAGCTCGTGCAATAGTTCTATCATGCTACATAAATTATTGGTAATGTAGCCAATGCGGTCACCGCATGCGCTGATCAGCCATAGCAGACAAAATAGACAATTGTTTCGGATAAAGTTAACTATCGCGGCACACAATTTTAAACATGCGTAGTGGACGAAAGGTCTGCAAAAAGTGGTGAGATGGCTTCTGGACGCAGACGATAACCCAGATTCCCACCAAAACCTAATTATTACTTTTTGGCCCATTTACAATGTTCCTTAAAATTTGCATGCTAATTTATTCCGTGGTGTATGCATTAAGTCGACAAATTAACAAGCAAAAAGTATGCAAAAACAATTAATCTCCTTTACAAAGGTAATAAAGTTTTTGTAAAATATCAAGCTCAAGTGGGAGGTTAACCCCCTCTTGCTTACGTCCTTTCCATAGTCTATAGCCCTATGCTTAGCATTAGCAAACTAACCTACCTATTTTTAAACGAAAAACGATAGCTGCAGCGTTAAATGTGAACGGACGCGTTTTCTTAAAACTCTCAAAAATAATCCACTTAGTAGAATTCCAAGTTAACATGTTGTATATCAATTTCTGAAGTGAACATCTTTCAGTACAATTTGACGGTACATGTTTTTCTACGGTAGCATTGCTGGTATGAACACTATAACACATCTGACAATTTCTTGCGTGCTACATTCTCTTCCGTTTGCAACAAACATTTTGTAGCTCACCTGAAACTCTTCAAAAAATTTCTCACTACATTCTGGACCACTAAGGCTGGCTGAGAGATGACCTCCCGGTTGATACGCTGACGCTTGCTTGAGCTGCTTATAGTCCGCTGACGAAACCAGCTTGAGCTGGTTATAGTCCGCTGTGTTTGTTCAATGCAACTCGCGTGATTGTGAAGGGTTCGCTAGACTCTACCAGGCGCCTAGCCAGGGGGGCAGTGGGGGTAATTTCCCCTCCAATTTCGAAAGTAGCACCAACATTTTTCAAGTTGATCATGCTTTTGGTGTGTAAGCTAAGGAAATGCGTCAGTGGACTGGAAACCAACGAAACTGCTTTGAGGAACTTATACTACTGCAGCTTTTGTAGCCAAATCTGATTAAAGCAGTCTGGTTTACAATCAATCAAATGTTGTGTATAGTTTAAAAATGCTGGAGAAATCATGCCATGGCTGATCCTTACCTAAGATTTAATCTCCGTGTGGATCAAGTCTTCTTTTAAACACATAGGCCATACTAGACACAGCTTCAAGTTTTTTTTGTTACACACATAGGCCATAGTAGACCCTGTTCAGCAACAACAGCATTCATTCTAGATATTTATTTGTGATGATTAAACATGTGCTATGAAGGTTCAATCACAATTATGAGGACCCTTAACGGTTTCATCAATGATTTCACATTATCTTGCTGGCAAGTAAAAAAACAGTTTTGTCTAGTAGCTTACTCAGAGTCCGAACTGCACAAAGTCTGAAAGTATTTCAGCTTTCATCTGATGTTAATTGCCAGCCACCCTATCATACAGTAAATAATTTAAATCATTTAGCTGCAATGGGAAGTCAGCAGCAAAATCTAACGTGAGCAGGAAGATGCTTTCTATTTTGCAACTACTGAGGGTATTGAGACTGTCGTTACTAACAGATAGCTTGCAATCTGTTTTCTCGATAAAGCACATGTGACTAAAATGAAACTAAATTGAATTTTTCCCAGTCGATTAGATTCTGTTATTTAAACACCAATGGATGTAAAAAAGATTTCAACCACTTACGCTAGAATGGCTAGATCATCGGATCCTAAACTTTTTTGAGTGCGACCCAAATCTGAGTTTGGTAAACACCTCGAGACCCATATGCCTCGAGCACCATCTGAAAAAATTGACTGTATGGATGATTTTTGGCAGTAAGTTGCAAACTTCGCTTTTAATGTCAGAAATTTACTCTTTTCTTCCCCTTTCTTAGGTGTCTACGCCAGTGCCAAACACAGACAAATAGTGTTAACGCTGAAAATACACAACCCCGGTTGGGATCGCCTCTGCGCTAGCAATTTTTTGACCCTTCTCCACCCTTGTTTGGGTTTCGACCCATACTTGGGAACCATTGGGGTAGATCAATTTACCAACGATTGTGGTAAGTTGCGGGAACAAGTATTTCTTAACTTTATCGCAGACACGTGGTGATAATCGACTTTCTCGCAAATACACAAACATTTTCACACTTGTAGAAACCAGCTGTCTCTAACCCGCGGGCCGCATGCGGCTCAGTTTAGGTTTTCGCTGAAGCATAAGTAGCCTACATATTAACAACCTGTCCTTATTTTGATAATCTTAAATTTGACAGTTTTCATCCTCAGTGCCACTTTATCACGTCTGTACTGCGTGCTGGGACATTTCCATATGTCCACTAACACCTTGGTGCAAAATTTTTTATTAGTTTTGTAATTTCTACCCTTGTTCCATTGGCCCCAAACTTGCCTATAAAATCACACTTACAGAGTGGTTAAAAGTAACAAACAGTCGTTAGCATTGCAGTTAGAATTCGAACACTTTCAGTACATTAGCTTAACTACTGTAAATTTAGTTGGCTATGATCAAAAGAAGTCATTGAATGGGCGGCCTTCATATGTTATTCAATGTGCGGCCCTGGTCAAGATAGTGACACAATTTTTGTCCCAGTAAGCAAGATTGGTTGGACACACTGTAACCAGTGCCGGATTAACAATAGTAGCATTGTAGCAATTGCTACGGGCCCCGCGCTTTTGTGGCCACCGCGGTCCTATGTGTTAAATTTGTTATTTATTATATAATGGATATTAGAAAAAGCAAGGGCGGATATTACAATTTAGGTGTCCGAAGCAAACTTTCAGAAAGATGTCCCTATATTTTACACATACTATATAGAAAATTTATTCGCTGAAAGCAAGTCAAATTTTTCACTTTGTTTGGGAATTCGCTCCTGTGTGAAAAAATACATTTCGCATTGTAAATTGTTTGAAGTCATTTGATTTTAACTTGTTCTTTGTTTACACATTAAAATTGTTGAGGGACCCACATTTGCACATAACTTTTGCTTTATTTTGACAAACACATGATTTGCTTCAGGATTTAAAAAACTAAGTTTCGCACTGCAAGAACTAAATGCGAAAACTCTCAAAAGTGGGGCCAGAGACGACCGCCACATTCGCTTCTCCTAGTATCCACTCCTGATCAAACGTAGAGAATTTTTTCAGTCCAAGAAGTCGATATTTTGCTAAAGTTGCCATAAACCATTAAGCGAAAGTTTTCAATTGAATGCTTTCACATTAGACTACTAAGGTGTTTTACATTTATTTGCAACGTTCTGGGACCAGTCAAGCAATGAAGTGAAGTTGCAGCAATTTTCAGATATTGTTTGATTGTATTATTATGAATGGCAGGGTTTTTTTAAGGCGTTTTAGGGACCCGATTCGGGACCCTAGATTTGAAAATCGGATCCCTAGAATCAGCGAAAATTGTCATCGGGTCTCTAGAATAAGAGAAAATCGGGTCCCTAAAATCGGAGAAATCGGGTCCCTACAGGTCCATACTGGGTACCTAACATTTTCCTTAAAAAAACCCTGATGAATGGCATTTAAAAAATATTATTACATATCGTTGAGTTGTTCAATAAGTTGCGTTACTTTTTTAGTACTTTTAAAAATGATTTGGCCAGTATGGCGCCAAATCTGGGGTCTTGACCAGATATGGGTTTTCAATGTCTTTCTGGGCTTTTCTCTGAAAATCTACGTTTTTAGGAATTTGACTTCATAACGGTGATTTAAGATATCATATTGTTTTATCAAGGTACCTTAGTCTTCAGCATAAGTGATGAACAAGCAACTAACACCTTATCAGTTGTAAATACGATACATTTATGTCGGTTTATCGATAGTGGTCTTAAACATTTGCACAGTAGCTAGGTGCAGTGAGTTCAAGTGACAGAAATGCTAATGAAGCAAGCCCCAAAAAAAGATGAAGTGGTACACACAGCAATTATACTGTAGTGTAGAATGATTTGAAAGATCCAGATCTCAAAGGTTAGCTACAAAAGTACACTGGTAATGAAGATTTAATTATTTTAAATGCTGCCAGATCACCGTCAGAAATGCACACAAGCCCACGTTACTGCGATGTAATAATTCCGACCGGCACAAAAGTTCATTAGCAAAGTAACAAAATGCTTGCAGATGCCCAGGTATGGTAGGTAGCAGAAAGATTCGTCTAACTTTGTGTCTACCCTGGATTTGCTGTTCAAATATGTTTTTAAGTGGGTCTATGTGGAGTTTTTCAACAGATTTTATTGGTACTCCTGGATTTAGTATCTATTCACTAGCCATGGGGTAGTGTACCTGGGGTCTTTTTACAAAAGCCGGAAATTATTTGGTCATTTATTTTACTCTCATGGTGGCCAACTACAGTGGAGAACGGTCATTTTCCAAACCTACGATGGTAGAATAAACAAAGGATCACCATTAAACAAGCTGTACAGCTTGATTCTAAGGAGTATAGAGCATGAACGTCTTTGTGAAATAGACACTACCAGTGTCATAAACAAATTTGCTATGGCAAAATCTAGGTCTAGGCAACAGGTTTGCTGCTTTTGATAATCGACTTCAATTTTTATGCTGTGAGTACACTGTCTAATCATAGCAATGATCAAATTTGTTGATGAGTCTGGAAGCATTAATTAGGCCTGTCTCTGTTCTGCACTTGTGACCTGAACACAAGCCTAATGTATTTCTTCTTGGTGATATGATACGTGTATACGTTTTTGGTAAAAAAGATATGTAGATCGTATGGTCCACCAGCTGCTATGTAGGACCAGTTTTTTCGTATTTACGAAATTCAGTGTGCGTAATGGTAGTCACACGGATGATTTTGTGATTTAAGTTGTTCATTTTGTTCAAGTGTATTTTTAAGTAAGGGCCCCGTGCTGTTAATATGCTACAGGCCCCGCGCTACCTTAATCCGGCACTGACTGTAACTGGTGCAGACTGAGTGGGTCAAACATACGCAAGTTTGTTTAGAGGTCATGTGTAACTTTTCGCAATTTAAAAAATTGTCTTTACCATATTTATGAATTATATTGTTAGCTCTAAATAGCTAGATAAATATCTAATCGTTTTTATGAAGCCAGCTTAATGTAAGTAGCGTACAAAAATGTTGCCGTCAGTGGCGTTACTGACGGGGGCAGGAGTGCGAACCGCTCCACCTGGTAAGCTATAAATGTAAAAACCGGGCCCCCACTTGGCTTATATTTCGGTATTAAGTATTCTTTCGATTTTCAGTAGTTTTTTTGCGTTTTTCAGAGTGTTTTGCAGTGATTTCGGGTTTTAGTATAAAAATCTACATCCGTATTCACTTTCATTTCTCGTTTTTTTCTGAGTGTTGGCCCCTTCAGTTGAGTTTCCAACCTCTGGCTGAAACCTCTATAGCGACGCCACTGGCTGCCGCAGTCGATTTTCATAGCGTTTGATGACAAAATCCAAGCATTTGTCAAACTCTAAATTGCAGCTGCATACGTCAACCATGTCGGTCAAGATTTAGACATGTGCCACATTTACAAGCGCGCAAGTTTTGTATACCTACTTCGGGAGTCGGGCTCTGTAACAGAAAAGTCGCTACTTGGCTTCGATTAAACTAGTGTTGGTGTAGGTTTACATCAGAAGAGTGTAAATATAAAAAATGCATTTATAATGACGGCCACGATGACTTCTTGCTCGGCAGCAACATTGGCTGCAAAACGCACACTGCAGATTGCACTTGCAGCATTTAGATTTTTACAATTGTTTTCGCAGAAAAGTCTTACGTGCAAATGGCGGCTTTCATCCGAAGTAGAAGTCTGGAACTTTACTAATATAATGTTTTAAAACTGGTCAATTCAATGAATACAGAGTTTCTATTTGCCGGCTTAAATCTGAACATAATCATTCAGAAGAAAAGGACCAGAAAAATGGACATTTTATGGACGATGCTTTAAAACCAAGGGGTATTAAATATGTAAATGTTCTGACTCGGTTGTTGTTTGCCCCACCTAGCAAAATTTCTGGCTACGCGCCTGGCCCCTACCCTACAATGTCACTGTCGTCCTGTCCATTTCTGTGATTTCCTGCATTCTGCCTGCAATACTCTACAGTAGTACTTCAGACAACAACCCCACCTACGGCAGGTACACGGTTAAATGCCAAAAGAAATGCTGATACAGATCACGTTTGGGACGACGGAAGATGCTAAGTATGAATGAACAAAGCAAGAGGGGAAACGGAGAGACAATGAGTGTCGTTAAGGCACACGTAACAATTTGCTCTTATATGAACTTCACTGAAGGAACTGACAAGATTCACTACCAGAGTCATTACTATTTGAGAAGATCTGCATACGGTCTTTTTGCAGGTTTTTAAAATACCGCCTTCTTACCGGCCTCTGCTAAATCCATGACTATTGAGACCAATTCATTCGAGACCACTTCAGTTGAGACCACGTTCTCTTGAGACCTGTTCATTTGAGACCACTTGTCATTTAAACCGAGTCAAAGAATTATGCTTTGCGTTCCTGCCCGTATTCTTTAACGAGGCGCCAGAATAGTGTTTTTAACTGAAAAATGAACGAGAAAAACATGTCTTTTTGCGTTGGTCGAAAAAATCACACAAAATGATATTTCAGAGGTGCAACGCTCCCTTCCGAACCCGAGGTATGAAGAGTTTTCTGGCCCCTGCGGTGTTTTCAAAGTGAGAGTGCATTTACAACCCAGCGTGAGTCATCTTGGACACGGAAGGGCGTAACCTTGTAAAACTTCAAAGGAAGAGCCACCTTGCAAAACTTCATGTCTCCCGCAAAGAAGTGGAAGGTAGATCATAAAAATGTGATTCACGTCTCAAGTGAGTGTGGTCTCAAGCGAATGTGGTCTCAAGCGAATGTGGTCTCAAGCGAATGTGGTCTCAAGCGAATGTGGTCTCAAGTGAATGTGGTCTCAAATGATAAAGTCTCACATGAATGTGGTCTCAAATGATAAAGTCTTGTCCAAGAATGTGGTCTCAAACGAACAGGTCTCAATTGTCTGCACACCGTAAAGTACCGGCCAGGCCGGTGCTACACCGGCCATCTGGCAACCCTATCCCTGACCCAGTTTGACGATAACAAGATTTGAAACAGCCGCAAGTAAGAAGTGTTCAATTTACACGGTACTTCACTGCAACAGTAACACCAAATTGAAACACACAGATTTTACAATGACGTCACCTTGATAAATCTGGTGAAGCCCAAGTTTTAAAAATATCTTTAATATAGCTGTTAGCACGCATACGAACACTACAAATACTGATTTTAACTTAGTGTATTTGACGCGGCAAATAGTACATCAAATGACGAAGACAAAACTGATATAAGACTAAAAAAGAAAAAACGTTGATTTTTATGCATTGCGTAAAAGTCACAAAAGTGATGTCGCAGCGACATTCGAATAATGCAGTAAATGCAACCAGTTTACTTTTCATAAGTCGTTGTTACCAGGTACTGAAACGCTCTTTGACGAAAAACGACTGGCTTTTCCCGACTTGACAGGGAGGGTAACAACCACCCTTTTCTTCAACAGCGTCGGAAACGGTGAATGGCGGGAAGGACCGAAAGAATGAAGTCGAGAAGCATCTGGAAAAAAAACGAAACATTACGACAAAATTTTGTGGGGCTAATTAAAAAAACTGAGAATTTTTTCAAATAAATCTGTAAGGATTTCTCCCAAAAGAAGTTGTCAGAATATAGTTTTTTTCAAATATCTTAGTTCAGAACAATTGTCACCAAATCATTTTTAAAAATATTAACGCACCGAAAAAATTTGACATTTTTGTCTCATTTGTACAAAGCAAACGTTGCGAGCGTTTCGAAGTAAAAACTGTGTTTGGTGCTTATTCAGCAAAAAATTGTTATTGACTGTTGATAAAAAAAATAACCGACCCGTGTATGCATGAGTGACAGCTACCTTCCATCTGCTTTTGCAAAAAGAAGCGGAAGGAGTACAGCGTTCATTGCGTTTGCAATAAGGAGTACTCTCCAGCATAGATAAATAGGCGCTACTGTCAGCAAAAAAAAAGTATAGATGGTGATCACAGCGCAGGGCCACAGGCTCAGCACATCTACCATTTTGAACGGAATAGTAGAGATGGGCGTCCTCATACCACTCGTGACACTCCGAAGGACGTATAATGAAACTTTCTTTTCGAATCTATCTTTCGATCATGAAAAACCGCTTGTTTTGACACTAATTTTTACGTGTCAGTGGCTCCGCCCTAAATTCCATTTTTAATGTTTAGTGAAAACGGAATAAGCATGTGGGACACTCTGTGCTCTAACACCTGGCAGTGGCTAAGTTAACCTTTTAGTTTTCTGATCTAATCGTCATTACTAGAACCCAGTTTGATATTCATGGTGTTGTATCAATAAGTCTCAAACTATAGGCATAGGTCAGTGGTTCTAAACTTTTTGTTATGATTGCTCGTGAACCAACTACGAACCCTATCGTCATTCAGTGTTTGTTGGGTTATTCACAAATATGATTTGGTCGCTATTTAGTCGGAAATGTAACCATGTTCACTGAACACCCAACGTTACAATGTAATCATTTATTTTTTCTGCACAAAAAACATTCATAATAAGGTGGTTGTAAAACAATTTTATTTATTGCTAGTGAGTTATTTGCTGTTGCGGCTCCCAGGCAAGTCTGGCAGTTCGTGATTGTGTTTTCCTGCTTGTTTCGACAATTTGACTTGATGAACACTGAAGCAGAAAATCCGGTTTTAGCGAAGGTACGCGGACGCGAATGGAATAAGGACGTGCAGCGTTGTCGTATCAGTTCAGCAAAACTGCAATAAGCTGCAAGGAAAATACTTTTTAACACAATGGCAATAAATACCACTTGAGTTTGATTGGCAAACTTTTAGTCTGCGTAATATAAAATGGCTGAAAGATTGAGACAAAATAATCACTTAGATTGAAAGCAGCTTGTGCTGCCAGCTGTTAGATTAGATCCATGGACAGACTGGAACTGCAGTTTTGAAACTATCTCTTATCATATTACGACGTAAACAACATGGTACTGATAGGTTGTCTTTAGTTCCCTCCAAACCATTGTTAGATGCAATGTCTGGTCAGTGAAGGGTGAATGGTGATATACGGTATACCCAGGGGTGTAGTGGGAAGGGAACGGCGTTCCCACACCTTTTTGCACTATAGTAATTAATAACGTTACTTGAAGATTTATATTTTTCATTTCAATTTTTACGTGTAGCGGATTGCGAGAACGAAAGGAGCTTTTTGCGTTTGAGGGCATCTGAGCAATGGTTGGAGTTCGGATTTAACCTAAATCAGGGGTGTAGTGGGGTGGGAACGGCGTTCCTACCTTTTTACACTCCTGGGTATACGCCACTGAACAACATATGTTGCACAATGTGCGAGAAACCTTCGATTTCACGGGTTTTCGCGAACACCAAGAAAACGTCTGATACGCAGGTACTACGATGACTTTAAAAGGCAAACGTAATTGCACGAGCGTTTTCATGAATAAATTTTGCAGTTAAGTTCTATATTTTATTAAAAATCATGGAAAAAAGATGCGTCTCACTGGACGAAACTTCAAAAGTAAACACAATTTGTCGAAATCACCAATCACATCTTCATTTACTAAAAAATTCTATGAACTTCTAAATAGAAAATCAACCTGAATCATCACGTGGTGGGAAGGAGGGTTTCGGAAGAAATACCTACTATAACTTCTTTCGGCTACTGGTCTGGTCAAACACATCTTGCGTATGACAGTAAGACGCTCGAGACTTATATCCGGCCGTTTAGTTTTCATGAAACGCATGGGAAAGTTCAGTGGCAGACGTACCATTCTTTACTGATTAATGGTGATAGAAAGAGCTCTGCACCTAAATGAAACTGGCACACTACTTTTAACTGGAACTAATGAACTGTTCAGGCTCACGTACCTTGCGAGCTACCTGCTGCGTCTGAGGAAGAAGTTCTTACAATGAAAGAATGAGCAAAAGAAGAATCTGAGCAGCTCGGTTCAGTTGTAGTGGTCGGCGCGCTTGTTGCAATTGTCGCTTGGTCAATCTTCTTACAGTTGGACTTGTTTGTGACGAAAAAGCTTTCCGAGTCGACTACAGCGTCGCTTTGCGATCTTGCGTCGGGCGCAAGTTCATTCGCCTGTCCAGTGTCGTCGCAAAAGTTCAACGTCACAATGCCATCCGATGACGTTTCTGCGAGAAGCTCTGAATTCTTGTCTTTTTCGTCCGATTCGCTGAGGTCGTCGACCACTCGCAAGATGTATTTGGAACCGTTCACAACAAACGTGGCGAGAGGCACAATGCCCTGCAAAGGAAGTATTGGAGCCGGTGCAGAGCAATCGATGAAAACTTCGAAAAAGCACGCAATGCATCAAGTTACAAAATTCTATTACCGTGGCTGAAGAAGTGCTGGTACTCAGCAAAGCTGTTTCGTCGCCTGTGTTCTTCGATCCTGTCAATTTAGACAAAACAAGGTTGATAAACCAAACGTCAACTCACAAAATGCCGCCAAGTTCTGCACCAATCACAGGGCGCCAAGTTTGTTCTCGAGTTAATAAAATGCGAATGGACAAAGGAATAAGCACAACGAACGAACAATACAGAAAGAAAACAAACTCACCAGCAATCTTTTCCGCAAGATACGCTGGCTGCTTCTCAATAAAAGCTGCCTGTAAAAAAACTGAACGTTGAAAACGATTCTAATTTTGTGGACAATAGGGTTATAAATTTTTGAACTTTTTTTCCAAAATCAAAGTCCAGCATCATGATTGGATGAAATTTTTGGTNAATTGAAGACCAAACTCCATTTTCAACACTCTTTCAAAAAAGTCCTCCCGAAACAGAAAATTATTAAATACATATTACANCCAATGATATGAAATGTGAAACCGTGCTAAGTTATCACAAGGGCCATTACAAGTCAATTTGACTGAAAATGGATCAATCAATAGTTGTACTGCCATCATAATATACTGGAGTTTCAGTTTCTGTTCTTGCTTTCACTTTATAGGCCATGTGAATTTGGGGAAATATATCTTGTTTAGCAGTGATATATTGTAGCCTACAGCTTTCCCAGAATCCTGGAGTTTCAGTTTCACTTCATAAGCCATTTAGACTGTAAAGTTGGGAAAATCTGTTTTGGTTAACTAGTGTTATGTTGTACGCCTAATGCCATCCCAGAATTCTGGAATTTCATTTTCTGTTCTCACCTTCATACATGCACTAACATGTCGAATTGGTGACGTTTTGTGTTGTTCAAGCTGTTCCATAGCGAATGGTTGGCTGAGAATGTCGTCCAGAAAGAGTTACAGCGAAGTTGAGAGGAACAAGAAGATTTGGAAAAAGAATTTGATTGACTTCAAGAAATCCACGATGGTGAGAGGCCCTATCCCATTAGCGCAAACCCTAGTAATGGACAGAACAAGAATGCCGCTAAAGAAAGACATAATTGGCCGCTTTAAACACATGGCACCAGACATCAAAAGCAGGAAAGATAGACTGAAGAAAATTTCCAAAGAGGTGAAGCTTTTGTGGACTGAACAACTGAACTTTCCAATAATCTTTGATCAAGCAGTAAGTGCAAAGTTGGAGTGCAAGTGTTTGATGAATGCACCAGACGGAGAGTTTTATGGATGATGTATTTGATGTCACAAAGTTGGATGGAGAATGGCTGAATGCTGAGGACAAAGAACTGTACAAGGTACAACAGGAGAGTAGGGGCAAGTGGGCTACTCCACTAGAAAATGTGCCAACAACGATACATCCATCCAAAAGACTGAAAGCCAGCACACCTGCTAGCATGTCAGCTCCTTCATTTGATGCTGTGCAGGAGACTAACACAGAATCACACCCAGAAGACTTGAAAGATAAAAGCAACCAGCCCCATGGTGCTCACTCCTCCACGAGGAAACACCACAAAACTGTGATTGCCATGAACCTGGTCACTGGCACAAAAATTTCTACCAGCAAAGC
>JGI24021J15306_10003563_pt1 | contig 17647 bp, 12 predicted proteins | sample Ectturendosymbi1_FD_15306 | JGI IMG/M metagenome (IMG submission 15306)
TAGTTGCTCACTCTGAGGTGCACTTGCAAAACCTGTGTGAACGTTTCGCTAAAGCTTGCAATGACTTCAGTATGACCATCAACTTGAAGAAAACAGTCATAATGTCACTCGGAACATCCAGTCCACCACGCATTCTCATCAACGGTTCACTGCTGAATGTTGTTGACAAGTTATCTTATCTGGGATCTATTGTCAACTCTTGGAACAATTTGGATGATGAAATCAACCAACGAACTGGAAAGGCTTCAACTAACTTCGGGCGACTTAGTTCAAGAGTTTGGAAAAATCACCACCTCGCAATCAAACTAAAGATCAAGATCTACACCGCTTGCATCCTGAGTGTTCTGTTACACAGCAGTGAGACGTGGTGCACATGCCGCCGCCAAGAAAACCAGCTCAATGCATTTCATTTCAGATGCCTTCGTTCCATTCTTGGTGTCTCGGAGGGATCATGTCCCCAACTCCACCATCCTGCATCTCACCGGTTCATATGACCTCACTACTATCACAAGGCAGCGACGTCTGCGCTGGCTATGCCACGTCCACCGTATGGAAGATGGTCGCCTGCCCAAGGATATCCTCTACAGCGAGTTCCATAACGCGCCTCGTAGAACTGGCAGACCCAAACTGCGCTACAAAGACTTCATCAAGCGTGACATGGCGGGCTTCCACATCTATCCACAGTCATGGGAAACACTTGCTGCCCATCGCAACAGATGGTGTGCCTCTCTGAGTTTTGGTTATTCATTGTCAGCCACAAGCTACGCAGAAAAAATGGAGAAGCGCCGAGCTCATCGTCGACAATGACGGGATGGGCCGTGATGATCAAACCCTTGTAGGTGGGATCTCTGAACTGGGAGACATGGCTCAACATTCAAGGTTTGAGGAATTTCACAGCGGCACACTTTGTCATGAAATGTCACTATGTAAACATTTCACAATAAAAACATCTCTGCTGCTTGCACTTGGGGGATCTTTTTCCTTTGTCATTTCTCAAGATTCATGACCATAGGTGAGAATCAAAACAAAGACCAATATAAAAACTGATACCTTTGCAGTGTTTGAAGGTCTCTTTTTGTGACCATACAAGGATTAAGTACACATGATACTGTGCTTGCCTTAGCAATCCATGTATCAAGCTTCTTGCTCTGCCTTCCCTCACTCATGAATCCCACCCCAAGGTACTTATCTTCTCTGCCTGCTGCAGTGTAGCATTGCTAACTTTCCTTGCAGCTTGATTGCATGCAGCTGAAAACCAATCAAGTGCATGTTGAAGGCTCTGTTCAGAGGATGAAAGCAGTACCAAATGCTTGATCCTACAGCTTCGAACAGTGACACCCTCATCGACTTGTCTGTGACTGCCTATCTGATTCATATAGACCAGGGGTGGGCATGGCCTTCTCAAAGTGGCCTCCGAGCCAATTTAATTGCCCACCCCTGATATAGACTATGAAGAGTGGTAACAGCACACACCCTTCTCAAAGACTAACACTCATGGTGAACAGTTGTGATTTAATGTGCTGATATGGGGACACAAACTTATGAGTAGGAATACAGTTACTTGATGGCCAGTCACAGGTTTCTGTCAACATCATACTCCTGCAACACTCAACAAAGCATTTCTTGAGGGACCCATTCAAATGCTTTTTCATGTTTGACAAAACATGCACAGACATCTTTGAGCATACTCCCAAGATTTTTCGAAAATTTGGTCTGTTGTGCTACATCCAGCTCCAAAACCACACTGGGTATTCTCTAGCTTTAGCATCTTTTTTAGAAGCACTTCGCCCATACTTTTCCTGGAAGGCCAAGCATAGGAATACCTCAGTAGTCGTTGCATTTCTTTTTGCCCCCTTGCGTGTAAGAATGATCAACAGGGCTGAAAAAAGTGTGGAAATCGGGAAGGACCTTCCCGAGAAATTGGACATGCTGGCAGGAAATTACTCAGTTGCAAGTCAAATAAAATCAAATAATATGCAAAGAATTGCAAGCAAATCACAAGACTGACTTAGACAGCACGAATTTCCTCGCTTAGGCATGGTGTCAATATCTGGCCTTGCGACGCAACAGTTACACAAATGTAACAATAGTGGTCTCTTGCAGTTGCTGGTTACGTGCCATAGCGCAATGTGCCAGTAACTGAAACAGGGAAAGCTGTGAGTTTGAATATTGCTGCTATGGCACATGCAGTCAGACGGCACTAACGCCACCATGTTCTACAACAGGCGTCTCAAACTCAAATTGCTCCGAGGGCCAAATGAGGACGTACATAGTAGCTAGAGGGCCGGATTGTGACACTGACGCAACAACGGTCGTACCTGAACCTTACTACAGTCAGACCTTGTTTGTCCAAACTCCATTTAACCGGAATCCCTGCTGTCCAACACAAAACTGCTAGGAACAGATTTCTCCATATGCATTTAACCACTTTAATCCGGAAACCTCACTGTCCGGCTCCGACACAGAAATTTAGGAACGGTTATGCCAAATCAATAGAAAAAAAAACACTAAACTGGATTACACCAATTGTTACTCAGTTGTTACAATGGAAGTGTGAAAGTCAATTTTCTATGCACGATCAATGTAACAGTGGCAGAACATGCAGTACGTAGTTAGCTCTCTTGTACAGTTCTTTTTCACATTTAATCTTATTCTGAATAGTGCAGAATTTTGCAAAAACTGCCTGAACGAATTTTGTGAAGACAGCCGTCAGTACATTGGAGACCTGCTTATGTGGAAAAAGCGCCTCACACAAAAAAATAGAAACTGCAAAGAAAAAAACAGTGTTTTACATTGTTTATTGAAGCAATAACTATTATTCAGTGTAGGCAGCACAATTTTCTCAGTAATAAGGGATACAGTATTTTCCAAGGACAATTCTGCAAACCTTGCGTTAAGAGATTATTAGAATTTATTATCCAAAAGAAATATTCAGTTTGGTTTCCAGAAGTTTCTAATTAGTCTACTAACTGGGATTTGGTTGGTCATTAGGTACCATGTTAAGGTTTTCCAAATGCCGGCGATCATTGTGAAGCTTCATATAAGCAGTCCATATCTTACTTAAATAAGCTATCTGAAACTCTAATGTAGTAAATAAGTTTCTTTTATATTGACACTTTCGCGTCCGTCCTGTTTTGAGCATTTCATGCCAAAAATTTTTTCTTCACTACTGAAAAAAGGATACTTGAGACAACCTTTTGTCAAGTTTTTGCAACAATTAAATGATTATAGTGAGAATGATTTGGTTTTAAAGTTAGTTGATTATTTTCTTGATAGTCGTTACGCTTCATTGACCACAAAAAGTAGTCATTTTGTATGGTCCATAACTTCGTAAAACCTTAACCAATTTCAAATTAATTTAGTTTTCGGAATCAGCATGAAAAGTTCTAAAAATTGGTTTAAACATATTATAGATTTTACAGAGCTGAGCAAGATAACCAGTAGAATTTACTCAAACTGTTCAAATTATTCTCTATTTTTCAAGTTCTTCAAATTTCGTTGCTGTTCGTTTTGTTTGCTTAAAGAAAAAATTACAGTTAACTATACAAGTGTGCTGCTTATTTTACTTTTTACTTCACGGTACATTTTTCAAAGGAAAAGTAAAGAGTGGGTTTTTGGTGGGTGTTATTCTTTTTTATATGAGTTTTTTAAAAAAAATGGGTTGGGTCCAATTACATCAACTCTGGTAGGTTTAGGCCTTTTTGGCCAAGGTCCCCAATGGCAAAAGGAAAATATTTTGTTCAAGTTATTAGTTGCAAGTAGGCTAAAATCTTGAATCTTTTGAGGCTTTCATTGGCTTTCTAACATTTCTCGTTCAAAAGTTATGAAAACATATACAAAATTTGGGTAAAAAATCTTCTTAGGTAATTTTTACCCAAAACTGTCTGAAAAGGATACAAGATTCAGTTCCACAATGAAATACAACCACAGCTGAACTTAAGAAAATGACAGAAAATGCAAGTGATTACTTCCAGCCAGCAAAAAAAGCTAGGTTAAAACAGACAAATGTCTACCATAGATAGCTGTCATAATTAAAATCACCTTTTAAATCTAGATTCCTGAAAAGTAGCATACCCACATCACACCACGATCCAAAATGCACACACACACACAGACAACTGCTGCCTACCATGTCTAAAAATGCACACACACAACTATTTTTTGGCTCACAAGCTAGTTAACTTTAGATATATAATGTCAATCCTTAATCTGTGTATGTCAAGACTTAGTTTAGGTTTGAATGCAATGGTATGACCAAATTTTTTATTTAATACCTGCTCAGCTTTAGACATATAAAAGCACTCAGAGGTTTGCTGCAAGCTTTTAAAGAATCAAGCAACTGTTTTCATGACTTTGCAAATGATTCAGACTTGCACATATATGTTTTTAAGTAACAAGTATGTAGTGTTTGTTTAGTGTCACACAAACCAATTTCCTACCTTAAAGAATTTTCTGATTGATTAGACTTTGTCATCTTTGTAGATACCAGTTACTTGCTTAGTTTTAGTAGCTCTTTCACTTTATGTGCACAAGCTACAGTTTTTTATGAACCCTAATCAACATCATACATCTTTTCTGATATAGCACCAACAAAAACAAAACTTTACATAGCAAAATTTATCATCTGCAGTCTGCAATTTATCTAGGGCAGTTTTTATTCTTTCAGGGAAAACTGATTTTTCATGCCTATGTTATTCATCATACTTACAAGCATGTGTTTTCAATAAAAAACTATTTTTTCACTGTTAAATAACTTGCCTGTATACAGTAAGTTAGACACTGCTTGGCTTCTAGTCATTGTCAAATTTAAAAAAATCTTTTAAAACAGCTGAATTGAATAGTTTGTACTTCACCTATGCTGCTTGTCACGCTAATGAAATATATGAGGTGATTTAATATCATCTGTGCAAAAAAGTAGAGGAAAAATTGTTTCTCTTCACCATATGGTCTATGTCACAAGACAAAAGCAAAACAACAACTAAAGACACCAGTGTTTTATATTTAGATTAAATATATATAGGCTTTATATCTACAGTAAAAATTTCTTAATATTTAGATTAAATATACATAGGCTTTATATCTACAGTAAAAAATATAAGCTTTCTTTTAATATTCTCACCAAGATTTGGTTTTGTGTTCCCCTTGGCAACAGGAGCAGAAGGGTTGTAAATTGGAGATTGGTGTGGATCTTTCAATGACTGTGTTTTTGTTGTTATGCCTGCAGAGGCAAGTCTACTGCCTATTGCATCATCTCCTGCCAACCTGCTTCCAACTGTTGAAGAACCAAAATAGGATTGGCTGCCTGTTAAAAACCACAGAATAGTTGGCTTGTGATGAACCAATACAGACACAGGCAACATTTAATTGCTAATGAACAACCGCAAACAAAAACTTTTCACAGACAATGGCATGACTGAATCCCGACAATATACATACAAACATGTTTGTGTTGCAGAGACTCACTTTGAGGTCTACAGTAGATATTCAGTCTAGCTAATTTAAAAACCACGAATTCTATACAGCATACCAGAGTATAAAATGCCAGACCAAATACTGCACAGAACAGTCACACTTACTTAGAACACCTCACAATTCACACCTTTAACATACAGTACTTACAAATAACTTGGCCTTTCACATTTAAAACTAAAGACATCTTTTTACAACCAACGTTTTCTTATTTTGTACAAAGCAATTTCAGCACTGTTGTTTTCTGAATTCAACTGAAAATTTCCCACACAACTCAGTAGGAAAAACCATGAAATTTTTAAACCATGAATCAAAGCTTTTCTCTTAGTGGAGTATGCAAACATTACCCTAACTACATGTCAGTAAACCACATTAATAAACAGACAATGACCAGTGGAAAAACCACTTAGACAACTTGATAATATTTTGAAATTTCTTTGAGCAAATTGCATTGCAAGCAACACCAAATCACAATGTTATTTAAGCTAACTTGTGTTTGCTATACAACCATTAGATATCAAACACCATTTACAAAATGATCCAGCCCTGCTGGTGTTACTGAAACCCAACAATACACAAGCATGGTCACAAAACACGCGGCAAGCAGATGATGAATGGCATTGCTGGTAACACAGGAAATGATTGCAAGGTTGTACGAGATAGCATCAGTTAAACAATACTGCTGCAAAGGCAAATGTCACCATTTAGAAACTTCTATTGAAAGATGCAAAGAGCATGGAGAGTAACATATTTAGTGGCATAAACACAATGCACAATCTTAAGTTTTTTGTTACTAGTTGAAGAAATAAGCTAGAAACCAGCAGCACCTACCTAGTCTGCTTGTATCACCTTTTCTGAAGATATCAGATTGGTTTAGCATTATTTTTTTAATGCTGCAATGAGACAATGTTTTATATCTCTAACTTTCCATGTCAAGTAAGTTGCTTATATAACAAAGTAGTGTTTTCTAGATCCCCAGACAAACTACAACAAAGAATGAGAAGAGGCAGAAAAATCTGAGAACCAAAACATATGAAACCCATTTAATAATGCAGACCGGTTGCAGTAGAACTGCAGGAAAGCTTCAAATCTGCTGACTGTTTGACAGAGACAAGCAATATGAAATGCTATCAAACTGAACATAGCCTGAGGGCAAAAAAAGCACTATGAGCAATGGCTTGTTATGCGTAAGCCGTATGAAGAAAAACAACAAAAATGAAAACAATGCAAACACAACATAAGACTGCAACTGACCATATCAGCACACAAAAAAGTTTATCATATACTGCATTTAACGTTTTTCCTTTTTCTGTTACTTGGCCTCTTGAACAAGCACTTATGGCATGAATGGAAACACAATAGCACTTGATACACAGCCAAATCAATACACTGAGGCATTTCCTCTCTGCTTGCAATGGGAGATGTCACTGACTTGAAACACTTAGTGTAGCCACAGTATAGGAAATTTAGTTCAGGGCTGCGATGCTATGTTCATGATTCATCCACAACTAGTTAAATATGCTTCAGATTGTTTCTGATAATGAATGTGGATGACTCAAAAGTGAGTAAGGTAAGTTGCATCAATGGCATACTTGCATAAAATATAGCTGAATATAATTGAAGTTTGGAAAAGTAATGGTAATTTAATTATAGCTGAAGCTGTCCACAGTTTTTGTGAAGATCAAGAAGTCTATCAACATGTCTTTGAAAAGCTGCAGAAGCTCAACCTGTTTACTCTTAGTCTGATCCTTGGTGAAGAAAAGTTTTAATAAAGTTGGGAATAATGAACGAAATTTGAGAAAATTGAAGATTTTTCATCAGAATTGTGGATGACTTTTATTTTGATAAATTTACAAAGCAAATTTGGGAAAAACAAGAAATTTTCAGGCCTCTGGGTTTTGATCATTCAAGCCTTGGTTTCAGATTTTTGACAAAGTTTTGGTCTTGTACTATACTTTGAAACAAGTCTTGCTTGAAAAGTTGTAACCTTGACTCAGTGAAAACACTGAGACATTTCGGTAATTTTTTGCTTAGACATTTTGGTCACTGAGATATTTTGATCATTTGTCACAGATGTATTAAAACTCGCTGTAAAAAAAACAGCCTTGGCTACAACACTGATATGAATTGCAAAACATTAAAAATTCATTGATACCAAACCATTAAACAACCTCACAATTTATCTTAGCCTGCAGATGTATCAGATTTGGCTTCTAACCTCCAAACAAACCTCTTGTCTAGAAAAGTAAAAAAATAGCCTGGATGAGAAATGACCAACATTATAGAGTTTCAATTGACTTCTGATTCATGTAAATAGATAAAAATTTCCACAAGCAGCACATGTTTCGCCTTCCTAAGCAGAAAACTAACTGCCTAGTGATCTTGCTTGGGTATCACATACGTATGTATTAGAACTTGATTCGTTAGGCCGATGCTGATATTTATGCATTACTCAAACAATGGTTCAACATGTACAGTTAAAAAATAATACAAATGTATGTTAAAGCAACTCACAAGAAAATGGGAATAGCTCAAAACTGAAGAAATACATAAAAACATTTCAATTCTAAAATACAATAACTTAGTAATCAAAATTTACCATTTCAAAGTTATGATAGGAACACCATTGTATAATGTCTTCACTACCACATGTAATGCAGTAGACTTAGGAGTCTTAACACCTTGCTGTGGGCATACGAATATATCGTACTTTGAAATCAGGCATAAATCAAGCATATTTCGGTTGTCTTACCAACCGCATAGCTCCTCTGCTGATTGTGCTAAAGAGCTGTTCAAACACTCAACAGACTTGGTAAGTCTTCGAGTCTGCAATGAAAAAAATTCAGTTTTGGGTTTCTGTTTTTTTGTTAGTGACATCATAAGAGAGAGGTTTTTGTCCATTTTGGCTCATGTTACCTGGCTTAGGGCCCAGCTGCCAGACCAGGGTTCCCAACCTGGGGTACANTTGCCTATCCGAAGGGGTACATTTAAGGTTATTAATAGAAGATAAAAATATATTTGCATATTACTTATTTCCAAATAATTTTAGACATATCAGTTAATATTACTTTCAAAAGTCGATGCATGCTTATTGTTAAATATATCTACGAATAATCATAACAAAATATTTTGTCATAAGAAATTTTAGGGGTACATGCTCATCGTTTGAAAATCTGAAGGGGTACATGCTTATCTGTCAAAATGCTGTAGGGGTACATGCTTATCTGTCGGAATACTAAAGGGGTACATGGTAAAAGAAAGGTTGGGAACCCCTGTGCTAGACGGAAGTATTTTACTCAAGTTTACATTGGAAACTCGGCTAGAATCTGAGTCCTTTGAGCCTCTGATTGACTTCCTCACGTTTCTGGTTCAAAAGTTATGATTTAAAACAAACCACACAGCTAATTATCTGATTAGTGGATTGATTACAAAATTTGCTGTTTTTAGATCATACCTTTTAAACCCGAAACCCCAGCAAGTTATCCAAAGTATCGAAAGACTCAGATTTTAGCCTAGTTTCCAATAAAAACTTGAGCGTAATACTACGATCTAGCAGTTTGGCCTCGGGCCAGATGAAGTGGGCCAAAAAGGCCTAAAACTACTCCACTTGTGACGTCACTCACAAAAAACCCAAACAATTTTTTTTTTCATTGCAGACTCAAAGACTTGCTAAGTCTTTTGAGGGTTTGAACAGTTCTCTAGCACTTTTGGCACCAGAGATATTCCCATGCAAAGACACGTGAAAACTGCTGGTTTAGGCTAAAACCATTCCGGCAGCTAAGGTGTTAATTTCATATACATACAAACATCTTCCTGCCTGATTTAAAACAACCAATAGTGGCTGTAGATGACATCAATCTGCCCTTCCATATTGTACTCGTGAATTTATTAAACTATGATTACTCAAATATTTAACTTTATAAGTTATACCATGACATATTTGGATATAATAGCAGTAACATTTACAATTTTCTTCCATTGTTAGTTTTGACTTATACAATTACACCAAGGTACTAGTAACTCAAAACTCTTGCAATATGGTTGGCTATTCTATTGTAGTAAGCAAGCTTGGGATAGTGTATTACAGATACAGAAATACAGTTTTTCAGCATTGTCTTCTTGCAAAAGATGTTTTGTCATCATAAAGAAGGCCAGCAGTGCTGAAAACTCATTCTCACAAGTTGGCAAAGCTAAAACAATTTCTTGATGGGGCAAATTCCCATGCAAGAGTCATTCACACTGTGAAAACAAGCAATTCATTGTCATGAGGAAGCATTTCAGTACCAATTTCTGTGCAGACAGAAGTCACTAAAACAGTCTAACAACACAATGCAAGTTTTGATGTGCTTGGGTGTTAGTCATATGCTTACTGCATAGAAGCTCACAGCAAGCATATGTTACATCAGTGCGGTCCAAACACTGGCACGCAGGCCATATGCGGCCCGTGAACAGGTTTCATGCGGCCTGCGAACGTTTTCCGCATGACGTATATTGCACAAAGTCAAATACTGTACATTGTATTAGCCAAACAGCCCTTGTAAGTCACACATCATTGAAGTGCAGGTCAATATGTAATTATTAGGGAATAGCAATATCTCTTTAAAATTTATGACATTACAATAGCTGAACTCTAGGCTTTGTATCTTTATTGCAAGCATAGACTCTGTAACTAACTTGCCGGTTAGATTAGAAGATGTGCATTGTGGAAGTAACATTAAGTCAAGTATAGCAATTTAACAAAAATTAGTGTCAAAAGAAAAGTGTCAGAGGAAAACAGAAAGTTCAATTCTAGCTGCAAAGAAAGGTATTTCTTCGCCAATAACAATGGCAAACTACAGTGTCTAGTGAGCTTGCAAGCAGGGCTACAGAGTCGGAGGTAAAATCTCAGACCTCAACTCCGTTCTTTCCAAAATTTCCGACTCCCGACAGCGACCTTTTTAAAATTTCCGCTCCNGCTCCTTAACATAAAGTGAATGAAGTTTGCCTGTCAACAATTTGGAAGCAACTAGCACTCAATGAAAATCGTGGTGCACAGCAAGAATTNTGTGTTTTGACAAAAGTTTCATAAGAAATTCCACCATTTCAACATGAATTCCCAACTTAGGAGTGTGATCTAAAAAAATGATCAACTTGGACTTTCGGAGTAGGACAAAAAAATCTGGCTCCGACTCCTAGTGTTGTTAGGAATCCGGCTCCAACTCCACCCAAAAACCTCCGTTTCCCTGTGCCTTCAACACTGACTCCGCAAAGTAATATCCATTCCAAAAGTGTCATTATTTAAAGAAAGATTACAGCACCAAACACGAGAAAGCATACATTCGAGAAACCCATGGAAATTCTAGGAAAGCAATTTTGAAAGAATTGAAGGATTACCAGGCCCGCAATCAGGGTGGCAACCAGGCAATTGCCCTCTCCTAAGATACTTTGCATTGAAGATGTGCTCCATCCCATGCTCGTAATTTGCGATAGTGCTTTCTCAAGTATGAAGCGATTGAAAAGCGATGCACGAAATAGAATGGCTGATGAAACATGAATGCCTGCTTGCGTCTGCCAACTACGAAAATTAACACTAAAAGCCCTTGGACTGAAGATGCCGTATGGCAAAATCAATTTCCATTGAATAACATCAATGCGTGCTGATTTTTGTTACTTGTGCAATGTGCACAGACAGTGCTTAAAAGCCCAGTGCGGTCATTTTTTATCGTTTTTCAATTTTAGCATTTCGTATTTTCATTGTTATTGCTATTTGCTTCGTCACACTCCTTGACTTTTCCGAAGTTATAATAAAGTTTTTGTAGCTATTGGTATTTTTTTTATTAGAGCTTTTGGAAACGGAATATTTCACACATCTACATAGAAGCCCTGAGCGGAGATTATGTTCTTCAGTAGAGTTCCTTTCATAACTATCAACACAGTTGCGCAACAATGGAGTAAAAATTGATTGATTTTCTGCAGAGAACCAGGAGCTAGGTTGATATTTTAAAACTGTGCTGACTAAGTTCTAACAGAACATTTTGTTAACAATTTATTTTTCTGTGTAGGCTGATTTTTCACCTTGTAAAAACACGCAAATATGATATAATGGTTTGTTTCAATGCAATATTTGAAGTAAATTGAAGGAAAACGTTCGTAAACAGTTTTACAAATGAAAGGTCAAAAATGACCACACTTGTCCTTGTAGGTAGAAGATTTTTCAGGACTTCTAATGTTAAAGTGGACCTTGACTTTATAACTGAAACCAAAAAAAGTGGTTTTCCTATTTTGTTGGTGTGTTGTATATCTTTTTTCTAGCAGAAAATCTCTATTTTGAGTCGCAAACAAACAATACCCTAGAATCAACAATTGCCCTAGGCGTGCAGCAAGAATTAGGACTATTAGAACAGCAAACCAGTCTTTCAATTGCATTCTTTTAATTGCATTCTTTTAATTGCATCTTTTAATTGCAATCTTTTAATTGCAAACGAGTCTTTTAATTACGTTGGAGTTCCTCTCTTTGTGGCCCACAAACTTTTCCTCAAACCGTAATGTGACCCTTCGTTCTCGCAGTCTTGGACCACCCTGTGTTTCATCATAAACCAGTTTATTTTGGTGGTAATTACATACTGTTCTGTACATTACGAGGGACGCATGCCATAAAGATCAAACAATGACAAACAATCAAATGCAAGCTAATTGGGCAGTGGTTGAAGTATTTTATTCAACAATGTTAAATGAATATCAGCTTTGACCATGAATACAAATAATTTGTACGCATGCAACAAAAAATGTTAACTATCACAAATTCATTGAAAAAGACTCAATAACAAATACCAAAGAATTGACATGCAAAATCAAGTTTGTTGATATGTACTGTAGCTTAACAACCAATACACCTTTAGCCAAAAACAAAGCAAAATTTTTAACATACCTTTGATTTCGCTGCTTTGCATACCAGTCAAAGAAGTTTCCTTTAAAAAATATCAAACTTTAATCTTTAGCTTTTCTATAACACATCAACATGCCATTATGACAGAATTACAGTCATCAAATTCATGGAATAAGGTTTGGGCATCAATATATAACACAGCAATGACAATAGCAAATCACTCAATGACAAATTAACGCTATCAACCGATTTTGTACCTAAAGCAACTCATTTGCATTATGTCACTGATTTAAATACGCTTAACCTTAACCGTTTCTACTTCTTTGACCCACTGCTTAGCCACAGGGCACTTTCTAAGCAGGCCACCAAATTAGTTGAATATGCATAAATACTATTGTTTGTGTTTTTTAGAAGCCAGATGAAAGACAATGCCATTTAATNAGTATCGACACAGCAACCAGGGTTGCAGAGTCGGAGGTTTTTTGGGTGGAGTCGGAGTAAGTTTCCTAACAACACTGGCAGTCGGAGTCAGAGTTGGATTTTTTGTCCCAACTCTGACTCTGAATGCCCAGTTGGATCATTTTTTACATCACTCTCCTCAATTGGGAATTTTGGTTGAAATAGTACAATTTCTTTTGAAAATTTTGTTGAAACAGAGATTTCAGCTGTGTGCCACGATTTCCATTGATTTTAATAGCCAAATTTCATTCCCTTTATGTTAAGGAGTTGGAAATTTTGTAAAGATTGGAGTCGTAGTTGGAAATTTTGTAAAGTCAGAGAGAGTCGGATATTTTGCCTCTGTGACTCTGCAACCCTGATTGCAACCAATAGAAAGGACACAGTGGGAACTTAGACTTCAGAAGGGGAGTGGGAAACAATGGATTAGCATAATAACAAGATCCCTTTGACTTTTTCAACATAAAGTCATAAGTAAAGCCAGAATTTTTATAAATGTTTGCATCAAGTGAGGACCTAATGTTAGGAAAGCATAGAATTTTGCATGAAATGCAAGAGCATTTGTATTTTCTAGCAGAAAAGTGAGCACTTCATGAAGTATGAAGATTGTTATTAACACATTTGTTGCCGGCGTACGAATATATCGTACTGGGAAATCAGGCATAAATCATGTGTCTTAGCAATGGCAGTACTCCTCAGCTGATTGCACTGGAGAGCTGTTCCAACACTCAAAACACTTGGCAAGTCTTGAGTCTGCAATAAAAAAATTTTTGGTTTTGGGTTTCATGTTTTTTGTGAGTGATGTCGTAAGTAAGGTAGGTTTTTGGACATTTTGGCTCATGTTACCTGGCCTTAGGCCCAACTGCTAGACCAGCTATGTCCAACCCAAATGGCATACTGAGCCAAAAATAATGTCACTGTCTTGACCAGGGCTGCATATTGAATGACATACTATTGACAGCAGCACATTGAATGGCTTATTTTGATCTTAGCAAATGAAATTTAGCTTAAGCTAATATACTAAAAGCGTTTGAATCCTAATTGCAATGGTAACAGATGTGATAAAATGCTACTAAGGACCAGTTGCATTAAAAGTCAAATTCAAAATTATCAAAATAAGGACAGGTTGTCGGTATGTAGGATACTTTTACTACAACGAACACCTATACTGGGCCGCACAAAACCTGCGGCCCGCGGAGCGTGGGTTGGACATAGCCGTGCTAGGCGGACGTATTTCAATAAGTTTTCATTGGAAACTAGGCTAGAATCTGAGTTTTTTGAGCCCTTGGTCGACTTTCTCACGTTTCTGGTTCAAAAGTTATGGTCTACTCTAAAATAAACAAAATAATTATCTAATTAGTGGATTAATTACTAATTTTCTTGTTTTAAGTCATAACCGTAGCTTTTGAACATAAAACCCCTGCAAGTCATCCAAAGACTCGGATTTTAGCATAGTTTCCAAATAAAAACTTGAGCGAAATACTACCATCTAGCAGGTTGGACCAAGGGCCAGATGAAGTGGGTCAAAAAGGTCTAAAACTATTCCACTTATGACATCACTCACAAAAAATCCAAAACCCAAAACCAAAAACTTTTTTTTCATTGCAGACTCAAAGGTTTGCCGAGTCTTTTGAGACTTCAACAGTTCTCTGGCGCAATATTCTGAGGAGTAAATGCCATTGCTAAGACACATGGCTTAAGCTTGATTTATGCCTGAAGTTGGCTGAAATCGCCTGGAAGCTAAGGTGTTAAAACCAACACAATTTTATCCTTTCCAAGCAACTCAATAATGAAAACATCTGGCTCCTTTCTTCTTGGTTCAGTTCACCTCATTTCTGTCAAAAAGTGGTCAAGTCAAGGACTGCTTAATAACACTTTTGCTACCAACCGATGTATATATACATTATTTAAATTTGTAATGTTTTCCCAGCCGACGTAGATATATGTTTTTGCTAATTAAAAGTTCTCAGAAATGTACATATATATTTTAATCCAAATTTCGCAGTGGTATGTAGTCTAAAAACGTGGTCCTAAGCTGAGTTTATGTAACTTTAGGTTTTGGATTGAGAATCCAAACTCTTTGTGGCTCAGAGGCTGTGTAAATGCATGGCCCTTTTGAGTTTGTCTGTCTACTTAGGCGGGACCAGGGTCCAGCGGCAATGAATGTGATTTTGTGCAATGTAAGTGCTTTGATATGCTGCCAAACGTTAGGAAAGCATGTAAGAATGTATCAGAAACGTTTCTGTAAGGATGTTTAGCCATGTTGATAAAGTTTTGCTTTGTGCCAATGTATAGCTGCTTTTATTGTCTCAAAAAAGTGAAACTTATGCAAAAAAAGTGACTCTGGTAGGCCCAGGCTTGTTGCAGTGGTATGTAGCCTAAAATGTTTTGAAATGATTTGACATGATGGCAATTGTTTAGCGCAGGGTTTTTTAAGGTGTTTTAGGGACCCGATTTGGATCCCTAGAATTGAAAATCAGGTCCCTAAAATCAGAGGAAATTGCAAAACACTTCTAATTAAATGAAATTTAGTTGGAAAGTTTTTGGGCTCTACAGGTCCATACCAGGGTAGGTACCTAACATTTTCCTCAAAAACCTGGATTAGTGTAAAGGCAACAAAACTTATTGCAAGCCTAACATTTTAGCATTAACCTAGAAAACCCCTAGGAGTATCTGCCTTCTGCAGAACATCATTTGAATTTCCTGCCAAAACCACCCAGGACCTGTGGATATCGACACAGGGAAACCACCCCGGATCAGAAGTGTTATCATTTCAGCAAAAACATTTATCAACTACTTGCCATTCTCAAGACAGTGATTAGTTCTTAACTACATTCTTCCCTGTAGTTGCAACAACACAAGGTTGAAATGAATAAGAAAAACAACCTGAGGAACATCTCCTGCAGACACATCCTTATTCGCTTTGTCATTTGAGTCCATGGGTGTTCCACTGTGTGTTCCATTGGTCAAAGGAATTTCAGTAGTTGCAGGAGGTACAGCAGTTGATTGAGCAACATCAACCATATTTAAATCAATGGAATAGATAGCCTATGTTAATCACATATAATTTTGCAGCCTATGTAAAATGCCAACAGTTGTCCTGCAGTCTACAAGACACAAATCTTTATTCATGTTTTGTATTGTTTACTACTGTAAAGTCTTTGGTTTCATTCATCAACAACAAACCCATGAGACAAATTTTAAAAATTACACAATTAAAAAAACAAATTTTATAACATTTTCAAAAATATTTCAACCATTTGAAAAGATAAAATTATAGCAACATTAAATTCACTTAACAGTGATAATTTCATAATTACTAGGTCTCACTATGTGGCCAAAGGTAACAAGAAATTTATGCCATGTTTTGAGCAAAAATTTAACATTTTTCTGAAATATTTTCTTCGTTCAGTTTAGTGTATTCAAGCTTCCAAATCTGTGATGTACTTCTTTTGCCTCAAATTCCTTGCCATTTATATTTTGTATATTATATTTGGACTTGCTAAGTTAAGCTGTTTTTCCAAACTTGAAATGCTGTCTTAAATAAATGTCATTAGTATACCATGGGTCAAGGGTTTTCTTAATTTAGTATAACAAGTATAACTTAAGTGTACCTAATTTTTTTTCTTTTTTTTAATGAAAACCTTGACTTGTATTCAAGAATGTTTTCTAATATTCAAAACATTTTATAATAACTACTCTCATTATTTTCAATTCATTTCATCAAAATGCAATCAGTGAATGAATGAGCAAAGGACTTTCTGCAAATGATATACCAATAATTTTAAGAAAAGGGCTTGAAGTTTCAAAATGATTGGAGACAAAGGGAGGTAAAAGATTTTGACTACAGCACTGACATCACAACATTGTTGCAGATGCTTGAACCACACTACAATGAATAATTCACTTTAACCTGTAAATAAAATCTTGATACAGAATGACCACCTATTTTTGAGTAAAAAGCCTTTATCTTTATTTAGGTCCAGCAGTTATAGCATATCCATTTGCAGCTCTTGCTTGCAACAGAATTCTGCATATATATCTACATTTATTAATCTGTGGATTTTCTTGAATATTACGAACTACATCAAAATCAAACAGTATCTAAAGTAAACAAAAAGCACCTACAATAATCAAAAACAAACAGCAACAATCTTGAAAAAGATCGTTTGCCACAATTATAATTTAAGATTCATTGTTCAAAAAATATGATAGATCAGATGTCTCCAAACTACAGACCATGGGCCAAATCTGGCCCGCGATACCATTTCATCCAGCCTACGAAGCCATTTATCAATAATTAAAATAATGTATTTGCAAAAAATTTCCTCATTTAGTGTAAGGTAACATCTTCCAAAACAATGGCATTACGTAATATGTCCAGCCCTCAAACTGTAGCTAATGTGGCCCTTTGACAAAAAACTTTGGAGACCCCTAGAATAGATCAATGGTGGGCAAACTGTGGCTCACCAACATAATTTGTGTGGCTCTTCTACCTGAATAATGATACCTCAAATTGATGAGTTCATTTTTCAATGTGTTTACACAAATAAGTTTAGTTACCAGGGCGTCTATGCGAATTACTAACCAAGGCAGAGAACCTAAAGCTCCAAAGTGAGGTTACTTTAAGTTTCCAGAAAAAAATTTAATATTTTCAGAGACACATTATCAACAATAGTTAAAGGCCACAAAGATGGCGGCAAGTAAATCAGTCACAGTTTATTGACAGGGAAACTAGTTTCGCGTTTTCCAACGTATCATCAGTCCTGTAAATGTAAGACAAATCTTACAGGTGAAATGTTGGCACTTGAAAACAAGTAAAGAAAAACACACGAACTGTGGCTAGTTACAACGACA
>JGI24021J15306_10003564_pt1 | contig 17647 bp, 11 predicted proteins | sample Ectturendosymbi1_FD_15306 | JGI IMG/M metagenome (IMG submission 15306)
AAGAATTTAGACTCAACAAAGGAGACGCAGATGAATCTGATCGCAAAGTTCAGCTGCGTCTCCCTTGCGGGGTCGTGGTGCTAAAATTTGGGTATGCGCTGTCAAATCATCGCAAAAGTTGTGAAGGCAGAGCGTGGCAGGTTAATCCCCCGAAGGCTCAGCAGCCAACTTAGAGGTTTTCATTCTAACCGATTATGAAGTGATTTATTTAAAGCAATTTTATCCACATGTATATTCGCTTATGAGGAAAAAACATCAGCCTCTCTCTGAATCTAATCTGTCAAAGTGCAGAGTGAAGGGTCAGCAATGGTTTGTCGTTGGGTTTAAACAATTCTACAATCTTCAAACAAACACTTCGAAAAATCCCGAAGTCAAACTTTACTTTTTTGAACACCCTGACGCAGAAAATGGCAAGTCAAGCATTCTTGAAGTAATTCATTTTAAATAACATTTTTACCATAGTTCAGTTAACTCAAAAATTCCCTGAGTCTATGAATAACACGGAAAGGGCAAATTGCAACCCCTCTTGTAGGGGTATTCGCTCTTCAAAGCTTTTGTGGTTTTCTTTTTTCAACCATGACAAACGAGTCTGAAGTTTAGCTCGTCATAGTTCATTTCTAAATTGCTGCGAAGCATTTTCTTTCAATGACGTCGAGCTGATGTCGTTCACTTTAAGTAATTTTCGGTGCATGAGATTTAGATGTGATCGTGGCAGCAGTGTCGGAGAATTTTTACCCACATAAACATATTTCACCTACATAAATATATCGCACTGTAACGAAGTCTTCAAACGCTTTGGAAAAAAAAGGTCATGCTTCAGCGATTGAGCACAAAATTTTTTCCACTTTTTTATGCGAGTATCTTCTTACTTTGAAAAATTTCACTGTTCCACATTCATACACACACGTTTGGATTGTGTTAAGGAACGAAAGCTTTCAAAAAATGATCATTTTCTGACCTTGAAGACAGTTACAAGTCATTTGAGCTTTTTGTCATGCTTCATAAACGGTTTCAAATTCTAAAGCATTTTAAAGCAGTACTATATTATTCGTCACTTACCTTTGAAGAAATGCCACAATGTTTATCTGACTAGCAAAAAATTTGCATGTCTTTGACTCGTCCAGATGTTTTTGAGTCTGCACAAAAATAAAACCAGATTCACCCTCTGAACTCAACCTGATGACATGTTTTTTGTTATTTGAAAAAATTCCTCTTGAAAACTCCCCCAGCAAAACTCCCGGACCAATCCTCCAAGACAGTTCAAAACTATGCAGGGAATTTACCGTGAAATTCCGAAAAATGCCCTATCGACACGGGGGTTAACAGCCAACGTTTCCCGCCGTCTCGTGAGCAGCAGTGCAAACAGAAGTTGAATCACAACTCAGCAATGTTTGCGCGAGATTTGATGCGGGGAGTTCCCACGTGAAGCCGTACGTGCGACGACATTGCGGCCTCGAAGTTACTGGTCATGGTCATGCAAAAGACGCTTCTCGGTTGCCGAGTTGTCTTGCGTGGACAACACTAAACCATATTTGATCGATCCTATCAGTAGCTGCGCTGTTGCGTTCTTATGCAAAAATGCAACACTCTGAAATATTTGCTTGGATGACAGCACAGGTGGGTGGTAACGCTAACATAAGAAAATCGTTATCAGTAACTTGAACAAATCTCACACCGTGTAGTTCGAGTATTTACTTGTTGCAGGATAGATCTGCAGTGCAGTCAGCTGACTTTCGATCGCTATCGCGTTTTTTACCAATTATGTAAACCTGTTTTATGATGATGACATCGCTGAAGTTACTGCTACGTTCTTTTCGGCATTTTTTCTCCGTGATGTTGCTGGAGTATGAATTAATCGTTTTTACTGTGTGGAGCTTAATGTGTGACTGTTTTTCGGATTACTTGTGTACCATGCGTAAAATGAACGTTGAGCCTATGCTTGACGTTTCAGAGGCCTCAGAGGCCAAATGCTGGTTATGCTTTTCTACTGGCTTGGCCTCGAGCACAAGGTCATTAATTGTTTTATTTAAAAGACTTTGTTTGCTGATCAGGGCGAACAACTTTTCAGTTCAAGTTCATTGGCGGAAATACTAAACAGGTTCATGCTGGTTAGGATCAAACGGCTGGGACACCGAAAAACTTGTTGATCAGAAAAACATACAGTATTTAAACTATTGGAAACAGTTTAAAATACTGAAACAAAAATGCCTGGAAGGAATTGTGTGGCAATGTCGATCTAATCAACGTGCAAAGTGGTATTCATAGCACGAAAAGCAGTAATTTCCTATTTTGGGTTAAAAAAAAACATCCACCGTGCAGCAGCCATGCCATCTTCAACCAAGCAATTTTTTAGTTTTCAGCCACTTCTGTTAGCGCAGGCTTGCCAGCTCAATCGTTTGCCCACCATCACTAAGCTAAACGTCCGGAGTACGTTAAACTGATTTACTCATTTCGACCTCACTGAATATAAAATCGCAATTGCCAAAACCGTTCNTTTCTAATGCACATGTGCTCCACAGATGTCAGCGTGCACAAACAAGGTGAGCAGCTTAGAACGGCTATGGNATTTTTTTGTTATTTATTTGTTTGGTGCAGACACATGCTCCATATCACAGTGGCAGTCAAAAGAACACAACGGTACAAAAATACTTCGGCACAAACATCACAGGACTGGTGGTGGTTGGTACATGCAGTCAAAATTGGAGATGAAGAAACGCTATTGTACATAACCAGATTATTTTAGTTTCTTGCCCGCAGAGTGAGGATTAACTAACAAAAGGGTTGTTTAGAGAAGACAAGATGTTTCCTCGTGAAACGTAGGAAACCTCAATAACTTCAGCTGAATTCAGGGCCGGATCCAGCCAGCAACGTTAGGGGGGGGAGGTTTCAGTAATACTTGGTAGTCAAGTCTCATAACGGCTTCGCTACTGTAAGGGGGAAAAAATAAACAGTACTTCACAACACTGATGTGACAAAACAATGGACGACAAAATGGCCTTATATCGCGAATGCTGTTTTCCGAATTGTAAAAAATCATGTTGAATAAAGTTTCTTTCGTAAGTTTTGGGGGGACGATCGCCCCAATCGCTCCCACTTGTATCCCCCCCTGGCTGGATTTGACCTTTCATTTCACCGCGTCACGATAAAAACATGTGCTTCGCGAAGTGGAGGACGCAGCAGCGAAGCTTCTTTGCGTGAAATGTTTTTGTAAACTATTTTGCGTGTGCCCCTCACACCTGAACTTTGCAACACCAATCCATACAAAGAAATGTTAAAATTTGTTTTCTTTTGAATTTGAGGAAACGATTATTACTACTGGTCCGTGTTCCCTCTAAGAAAATTTTACACTAAGCATATGCTTGTTTCAGTGGGCATAAATATTTTGAGACTGAGTTAGCACAGTTCTTAAGGAATTACAAACTTTGTGTATTATTAGAATAAGTATAAAATCTTATCAACATACGGACAAAGTACACTTTTATTTCAAATAGCTTCTGAAAGGGCTGTGCGATATGCTCAGAAGCGTTCTGCTTCTGCCCAATGAGCGAGAATGAGATTTCGCTGCGCAAATTGTCTGGTGGTACTGTGCATGCGCAGTTGCACACACCGCTAACCCAAAGTACAATGATGTAGTTGAAATGAATGCGAGAGAACGTCTTGTCTTTACCCTTTTTGAAATTGAAACAGCGTTGCCCTATTTTTTTGGTGATACGGAAAACCTATGGTGCTTTTGCTATCATTTCTTGTGCAATTTTTATACAGAAACAAATCCTCAGCTATCTCCACCAGCACGGAATGTCGTTTTTCGGCAGAGTTTTTGTTTTTGCCAATTCTCCTCTGCCTAAAAAATTCTAAAGCTTATCATGGTTACGCAAGCTAAAACAAAACTTTCTTACAACACGATCAGTGAGTGTCTTGCTAACAATGCTTTAAGTCTCAAAGCATGAGAAGTGTAACTCGCTTCACAGAAGGAAAAACTATCATGAAAAAAGCGGAAAAAGGAAGTTTAATTGTGAAATGGTTTTGACAACAACTTCTATGAAAATAGATCTCCTTTAAAGAAGGACCATTCTAAGTTTTTTGCAGTGCATCACCTTTTGCGGAATGTAGAAATACGGCGATAATTTCGATCTTGAAGGAAAATGCAAAAAATATATTTTTACAGACTGCAAACACGTTAATTGCATACTTTTGAAAATTTTTCAATGCGTACCTAGGTTTAAAACAATCATAAAATAGTCATAATATAACAGGAACATCGTTTTGAATTCTGAGAGATTTTTTCAGTTCAATGATCTTCAAACCACCTCGCAGAACTTGCATCTGCAGAAAGTATACACTGTTCGATGGCCTACATTAACAATGCACAACAGATGCCTTGATGAGAATTATCTTTACCTGCTATGCGAGCAGGACAAGTTTAACTTAAATATAAATAGTATCAATGATTTAACTGGTGCAAAGGCATTTAGTTCTTTTGAAGGACAATGGGGTGATGAAACACAAGCGCAAAATCTGGCTAAGAAATTTAGCAAATGGTCTGATGTTAGATTGCTAATGCAGCTTTTCAACAGAAGCAACTTTGAAAAATACGTCAGACAATTTTCGGTTGTGTGTAACAAAAGCTAAAACTTTCTGTTTGATCAATATCATTGTGAGATGATAATTCCAAGTTGTCGTCATGTAGCCATGTTGCAGCGAACTGCAAATGTTTTGGCAGTTTGGAAATTTTGGAAATTGCAAACTTTGACTATCGTGAAAGTTATGCAAGGCAACAACTGCAACAGTCTTGCAACAATAACTATTATCATTTTCTGAATAAAACATAAAGAATAAATTTCAACAGAAAATCTTTTACCTCGCTTATTTCATGTTGAAATGCATGCATCATCAAACGTGTTATGCAAAGTTGAGGGTTAAAGGAATGGCCACTGCGTAATTTCTTCGTAGAAGGTACAGTGGTAATATCAAAAAATGAGGTACGTCACAGTACACGTTGTTTCGATAGCGTAATATCTTTCATGTTCAAAAGATTCTCTCATAAATGACCTCACTTTCCCTTTTTACGTTTGTCTACTTAACAACTGCTCGACCATTTATAAAAGTCACAATTGCCGACCTTCAATACATAGACTTCGTGCAGATTTGCTTTTCAGCGTCTTTCAAAACTAGTTTCACCTTCCTGACCTACTTTTTCACCTCTGAGTCTGGACTGACGAGCAACCCCCTGACTGTTTTTAGCAAAACAGCGACTGCGGTCATCATATTGATTGATACATAGTTGCTTATAGTTGATGGCGATTTATCGGTAAACTTTTGTTGCGCAGACAACCATGAGCACTGATTTTGACACTACAGTGAACAATTTGCATTTGCTAAATGTTGCACCCATTTTGATGTTTTCTTTCATCTACAAATATATTTTTTAAACTTATCTAAAGTTTTTCTAAACTTACAGAAAATTAGGATATGTCCTTTTATGTGTAGCTCAGGTATTGCGAAATTTAACAAATATTTGAAGTAAGGACCAGTCCACATTTTAAGCTACATAAACTTTTGACGTCACGCAAAGGTCATCCTCTCATCCTTCTCAAGTCATGTCTCGACTCAACAGAAAGATTATCTGTCTTTAACAAACTGCTCACACTTTTTAACTAACTGTTTGCGTCAGCATCGTAACAATATGGTTTAACGCAATATCAGTGGAACTTGCGCCAATATGTGGTTTTGTGGCTCGGGAAGTCCCGAACGCGGTTGCAGCGTAATGTCGCCATTGGAAGCCACCGCACCGCGGGAACTTCCAGTCATTTCGGCTTTATAAGCGCCAAACCTATCACGTACGTGGTGTGCTTCAAAATGGCTTGAGAATATCTGGTGAGTTAAGGTGAGCATGAAACACTTGTTTGACATATTCTGTTAGAAACTGCTTATAGATATTTTCGTTGAAGTTTTTTAAAAACTTAAAGCTGCTTTTCTACTTGAAATAATTTACAGGTTTAATCAAGTTCTAATCTGTTATATCGCGGTATCACACACCAGAACTGTTTTTTCAACCTTACTCAGTGCACATATAGATAGATTTTTGAAAATTGGGAGCAATTTTTCTACGTGGTTAATTGAAACACAGAGGATCTTCCATCAAACCTGCCGTTGAAAATTTGATTCAATCAGGAAAATGAAAAGCAAGTTTCATCATTTTTCATGGCATCTGCTTTGACGAGTTTAAACATTGAAACTTTTTCTTGCAAAAAAGCAGTTTAACTTGGTTCAGATCAACATACGTAACGTAAAGGTTATGGAGTAATAAATGTTGGACTGCTTTTGTTTAGAAATTTCCACTTAAAATAATAAGTCCCAATTTTGTTTAAGCATTTCTGTAAAAATCTTGTTACGAGCCACGTCAGCAGATCACGCAGTGAACGCCGCATTATACCCTGGATTGACCACTCACTGCTCTGATTGCGAGGCGGTCAATGCAGTGCTAAGCTGTTGCTGCACCAAAGGAGATAAAATACATAAAAGTAAATTATGGGTGTGAATTTTGTCAAATTGCTGTTAAAAAATATTTCGAAAACGATTCAAAACTAAACTTTGAATGATATCAACTGACATTATTCTCTTATATTGAAAGCCAGTGCTGGAAAAGCTCAAAAACATTTCTAGCCATTGATAATAACCGAAGAGCCATATAAATTTAGTTGAAGAACGCAGAGTGAAGTTGCTTCAAGAAACGACAAGGCAGTCACAGTTTTGTTGCTGCACGAAGCATGGGAATATACAGTGGTTAAGTTCTTTTACGTCTGGTTAAACAGAGAAGAAATCCATATTTGATAGAAAGCATCGCAGTCGCAATCCTCTGATTTTGAATTACTTTTGTTTTCTGAAGTGTTTGATTACACGAAGTGTTGTTTGAATGAAACAAACAAGTCAAACATGACAGAACGATTGCATTAACATTCAAACAACGTTTGTTTAACTTTTTCTTTGCAACATAATTAAGTTAGAAAAAAATGACAAAACGCTTTTCAATGTATTTGAAATCCATATTGCTCTTTGTAACGCCTGGGAAAAGGAATATTATGTTGAACTTCAAATACTTTTCAAGCGTGTTGCTAGGATTAAAGCATTTGACCAGAGAGCTTATGCTTAATCCTAGCAACACCTTCAGTTGTATGTCTTGTTCCAAATGTCGGTGATCAAGCTGTACGTTAACTTTGAAATTTGGTAGGTAATTTTTAAAAGCGGTAAAATTTTAGTTAAAATTTTCTTCAGCACGCAGTTAGTCTTAAGTTTATTGATTAGTCTGGTACAAAAGCTGTAGACTCTGATAAAAGCTTTTTGTATCAATCCATAAGCAAGTCATCACTTCCGTACTAGTGAGTTTCGCAAAATACGTTTGTTACGTGCTCATTCAGTTCCAAGCAGCACATAACTTAGGATGACGTGCGAGGATTGAAAAGAAACGAGGATTCCGTTGAATGCTTTTCACTGATGGTCTTTGAATGAAAATCAAATTCTGGCAGGGTCTGAACTATCACCCTTTTTTCAAATAATGAATCAAACAAATTGTATGAACTTGAATTTCACGGATTTGGTCCACCTCGCTTGATTCTTCAAACTGCGGCAGCGCCCACGCAAAATCGTACCATTCACATTGGTATGGAGAAAATACACCTGCGAACTTGTTAAATAGCCTGCGCTTTTTGAAAAGGGATCGACAAAGTATTTTTGGCAGTCATTGTGATACGCAACGTCTCGTTTCAATGTGTAGCAATGCTAGAAAAATTTTAGTCAACCCCAAAGTTTTGCCGACGAATCTTTCTTGATTTGTGGCAATGCTTAGCAAGATTTCAAACGTTCAGTGAAAAGATATTGCTTTCNGCATCGTTGCTTCTACAGTTTAAGAAAAAAGTTTTTGCAGGTTTCCTGCAAAAAAACAAAATAAAAAATATTCACTTTTGAAATATCTCGCTGGCTTACTTTTTGACCGAAGATTGCTCAATATTTACGTCGTCTGAGGTATTTTTGTTTGAAAAAAGATTCTAACGATTTAGATGATTGCTGAAAAGGGTAAATGTCTAATGAAGCAAAGACGGTAAAATAGCCGAAGTGAAACGTTTTGATACGAACGAAAACTTAGCTTTAAATGCGGTAAAATATTTCAACCTTACCCAGGTTACTTCACATATTAAGAAGCACAGCTTGAAACAGAAAGTTGATTGTCAAGACAAAACGGAAAAATTTGTTTTGATGTTTTTGGAATCACAGCAAACCGAAGTTTTGTTTCACACCGCAGTCAAATTCGGAATTGAGAGAAATTGCTCAATTTTCAGTTATATTTGAAGCTTATTCGATATTTTTGTTCTTAGCTGAAAATGGTTGTAGGCTAATATTAGCAGATCTTCGTGCTGCTTTTCTCTTTCGTTTAAATTCAGAATTTTTATCAGAGTATATTTTTAGTGATGAAAGTTAAAGCAGTTAAACACGTTCTAATACTGGCAGGACCTGTATGTTTTCCGGCATGGAATATTTGGTCTAGCTGATGACTACCGATTATTATAATCAGGTTAGCGCTGTCGGAAGAAATGTCTCCAAGTGTAGAGGTGGAAGCCTGTTAAGCTGCGTTACATATTTCTTTGATGTTTATCACTGAGTCACCTTCTACCTCATGTCAGTTTTCATAATTTCCATGAATCATACTTTCAACATTAGCACAGCGTTCGTCTCAGCATCCATGAAGTTGTGTATTTGCAAAGGTTGCATGGATGGAGGTGAAGAGAAACAAAACCAGGGTAATTGCGCTGAATGTGCAAACAGTGGTGAAAGAGAAAAATGCTTTTGAGCAAACAACGTTTTGAGAAGTTCAGCCTCTGTGCGAAGTGCGTCAGCATTTTGCAACAATTAAAATGTGTTTTTTACTCGTTTACGTCTGGAGAAAAAAGAAATCGGATGTAAATCCTAGTCTTTTTGAAAAAATGTTGTCATTCCTGACTGACAAGAAAACTCGATCTAACTAACGTTGTTTTAAGAATGAGTCAGAACAGCGCAAGTGGTCACTTAAAACTTGCAAAATTTTATTTCCGCTTAATCGACGTTCGTTTACAGTCTTGTCGGAATCATAAAAATTTAATTGCAGTGATCGCCAAGCGACGTCTGCATCGCTGCCTGAAGGCATTTTTCATAGATATATAGTGCAAGAAATGACTGAAGCGCCGCACCTAGACAGATAATTGTAGCGCGTGTTGCAGTGATGGAAGGAATTGCCAGATATGTGATGAAGTCAGGAAGTAATTGGAGACAGGTGTTGCGTTTATCTGAAAATGCAGCTGCTTCGTATGATGATGCTAAACTTAGAAGCGAACGTAAAACAACGTTTGAAAAGAAGTAACTCACTAAGTACCACAAATAATAATTTGTCTGAGCAATAAAAAATTTAAAAATCATGCTTTGCATAACGCATGACACAAAATGTTTATAAGAGCTGAGATTTTTAAAAACACTCTTTAGTGTGCAGATAGCAAAGAAAACTACAGCTTTGTCGATTTTTTCAGAAAAATATCTGCTGGCCTTTTGTTCTTTTCGTCCGCGTGAGATAAGAAAAGTGTTTCACTTCACGTTCGGGTTGTTTCATTGGAGTGAGATGTAGAGCAGTAACGCATCAGTGCATTTCACGCATGAAAAGTTCACCTGAAAGTGAGAACCTTCCAGTCAAACACAAGAGCTTGGGAAACATTCAAGAAAGATACCTTGGGCTAAGTCTCGTCCTCGTTTCAACAATTTTTCGCCACTCAAATTTTCTTCACCTGCTGCTAGTCTCGACTTAGTGTGTTTTTTCTTATTCGTAGTTTAATGGTTATAGCACCATGATGAACACTAGAGTTTGTTTGGTGATAATAGTGATCACTGTGGTGCTACTCGCATCGTCGAGTGGAAACCCCCACAGAAGGCGGAAAAGCAAAAGAAGAAAGACATGTGACAGTTTTAAACAATTCAGAAATGAAACAAGCGGACTATGTCAAGACTGTACAATATGTACTGCAGGTACATCAACCTTTTTATGGTATTTTGCAGTTCTATGTGAGAACACACAGAAACAGGTCAAAACTTTGTTAAACCAGCCCTTAGTTGCGCTTTCTGCAGAATCCGGATAAAAAAATCTTCAAATTTCTTAAAAGAATAAAGTGGAATGTAAAAAAGTGGGGGGGGGTTCAACGCTAATTAGCTTTGAAGCACGTCTGTTTAAAACTGCATTAAAATGTTTGAATACAATTGGAAAAAGAGGACATGACCTAAATATTTGATGTACAAAACTTTACGATCGATTATCGCTTAGTAGTAAAATCGATTTCGATTACTCCTTTCCAGTTGATTGTTTTTGACAAAAACGTCGGTTTTAATTTCATTACATTTTTCTCTGTTCAAACAAATTTCATCGATTGCTTCAACATTTTACGAAACACTGGTTTTTGAAAGAATAGAGCTGCGAATTTTCGAAACTTGGCTTTATATAATTTGTAAATTTGAGCTTTTTGAAAGCAATTTTAAAAGTTAATCCCTCGTCAGAAGAGAAATTGCTGAACAGGTCGTTAATTTACAAGGAACCTGTTCGTTTCCTATAAGAAACTCGTTCACACTCTTTATTTGATGAAGTGAAACGCTTTTCCTTAAATGTTACGATTTAGCAAAAGTAAGCAGCGACGTATCTAAATCATAAGGTTCTCAACACCATTTTTAGTTTCATTTGCGTCAAGTTAGTTTGAGATTATTTCGTATATTTTGCCGGGTAGCACTGACATTTATAGTTGTCTTTGCAGTTTTTTTGATGAAGAAAAGGAAAATGAAATGACGATTTTGATCAAATTTCTTACAAGTAAAAGAATTTACTCTGTAAAGCAGACATTTCCTTTTGTGAAAGTTCCACGTGTTTAGCAGCTCTTTGCTTCAATCGTAGGAAGCGGAGCTCTTCATCCTTGCAAAGCTTTTGATGAACATAGCGACACCGTTTGCGAGCTATGCCTTGAGGGGTCGACCTATTCAAGTGGCAGATCACATTTTGGAGCTCCTTGCTACACATGCACGAGATGCGGAGGTCGAGAAATTGTTAAAGCTTGCACGCCAACTAGCGACACTGTTTGCGGCGAGTGTCCACTCGGTAAGTGGAAGCATCGAGCGGCAATTGCTTTCAAGCATCAAAGTTATGAAAAGTGGTTACGATTGTTGTCAAGCTCACCGTCAATTTGTCAGTCCTACATATTCATCATTTCAAATCAAAATATGAGTTTTCGTCATACCGCCGAATTTGTTCGCAAAATCTAGTTTAAAGAATTTATGTGGCAAAATCTTTAGCGAAAGCTTTAGTTTAAAATTAAAGTTTACATTTTTTTCAGTAACATTTTTTGCTGCATATTACTTTGAACCTTTGAACTGGCAGTAATGGATCAAGGGACCAATTTGGTGCAATTTCCCACTCTCCAAAACATTCATTGCGTCCTCTAAAGTTGCGCACTCTTCGCTTCTGAGAGAGCAAATGCGCACAGCGTAGAAGCCAACGCAGGCGTTGCTTAGAATATGCTGGTTGAAAAAACAGATAAAGCTATTTTGCTCTTGGCGTTTTTTACGGGTAAAATACGAAAAAAGAAGAAAAAAGAGGACAGACACAGGTTATCGCTGACGTGTTATGGCGATATGCTGGTCGCAGAAAGACCGATGACTTTTTTCCTTTTAAAATAAATAATTACAAAATTTCGGAAAGTTTGTTGCTGCTAGTGGACCACGGAAGAATTTCTGAAGGGCCACGGCCTGGTACTATTGAAATTGAGTGATTTTTGCAAGTTGAACATTTTGGTGAAAAGCGTCCTTAGGTCGTGAACTGAAAACGTCAAAATACACTCTTTCGTCATTACGCACCCTCTCTTTGCTTATTAATCGGCCCACATGCTTGCAAAGGTTGAGATACCATGCTGTAAAGCCTCCACCCTATTGCAGCGTACCCCAACATCGCGTTTGTTGCGGGACGAACAGTCAGACAAATACGGCTCCAAAATATCTTGTTTAAATCTGCAGCACTCAGCCAGGCTATGGCCCACAGGTTGAGAAACCCTGCTTCACATGAATCAAGGCAAGAGTTGAAAAATGATTTTTAAAATTTGTTTACAAAAGTCACATTAAACACAAGATTTCAAGTCATATATAAGGTGTGCCAAAACATCTTTTTTTCGTTATGATATTTTAATCTAATTAAATGTTAAACAGAGATGTTCAAATCGTCTTAAAACAAGAAACCACCCCATGTCTAATAAAATACAAGGAGTCAGCAATACTGCACAGAGAGATTCGCGCTTCAGCCCTGAATGCTTTATATAATCTATCATAAACAAAAGAAACATGTTTCCTGTTTTGCGATTTATAAATGTTCATATTCTTTTTGTGCAACTGTTAAAACAAGTTGACAATTATAAACATTATTGCAGGCCTGTACAACATCCAACCCGCGAGAGCTTTTTTTGTGGCCCGTTAGAGCTTCCTCCTGTAATTAATTGTCGTTCCAGAATTTTTTCCAGACTACTGTACAACGAAATAGATTTTTGCAATCCGCAAAAAATTTATGTTGATCAATTTGGCCCTTCGAGCTTTCTGAGTTGTGCAGGCCTGCATTACTGTGTTGATATTATTTAATGAATCTCAAGGTTATTCATATTAAATCAAGCCAATCTTAAACAATGCTGTTACAAGGAATTAAAGAATTCGCGCAATGAGTCAAAAAATGTAAGGTGAATGGATTTTACCCGTTTTGAGATATCACCGTTATAAATTTTTAATTTACTTGTTTTGAGACATTGCTCTTTCAACAATTGCTACAATGTTTTTTACAGGAACATACTGGGATGGAACCTGGGGGCAATGCAGGAAATGCTCTTATTGCTTCGGCGATTCTGCATCCAGGAGTTTGTATTTGACAAGTGCTTGCATCAAAGATCAGATTCCGAGCACGCACTGGTGTGCACGTCTCAGCAACCCTCCTTATCATGCTCCGAAGCTATATTCGCAGGTTCTTTCAAATGGAACAACTGTTTTCTATACAGGTAAACTTGGTGGCTTACTACAAGAGTTTTATATATCATGGTCATAAAAGTATGTACAGCTTAACAAAACGAGACCAGCATTTAACGCTTGATAAAACAGGCATTTGCGTAGAAAAACTTTTGTTTACAAAAGAACCGCATCATATTAAATAATGTACGTTCGAATATCTGTAAGACTGCATCAACTGGAAAACTAATTCTGTGGGCTTAAATATGAGGTTTCCTGAAGCATGGTTTGCAGATAGTGGATTTTTGGAAAGTTAAACATTGCTTAGTTGTCACATCTCTGATCCGTCATGGTATTTGATTTTTCGAAAATTGAGCAAATTTTCCTAAAAATGAAAGTTGATTCTCCTGAAACGATCAAAGTTGTGACAAACTTGCTGCAAGGCAAGATGTTAACCTGCAATAATTTTATTATTTTCTTAAAAACCAATTACAAACAGGCAACAGAAAAAACTGTGCAAACGTATAGTTCTATTTGTGTGGAGCTAAACTGGCAACCGCTTTCAACACCTTTTTAGTTTATTTTTTGTTAACGAAATCCTACGGAGTGCTTTGCGTCCAAACAGATTTGGATGAAAATATTCCTGACATCGCTTCCTCTAAATTTGACAAAGATGCTCTAGCATATGAAGAATTCCTGGAGTATACGTCGATCTCTGACCCGGGGTCTGATGAAGATGATGATGGTGATGACGACGATGATGATTCCACTGAAGAACAAGGGTGGCTTGACAGAATTGTTCTTGACACGGACGATATCTTATTTACCGAAGCACTCAAAACTGTGACTCACGAACCTACAACAGATGAAGTGATAACTTGCTCCTGGTCCCCAACCATGCCCGTCATCTTCATTCTTTTCGTGATTATCACTTGCGCGGTGGTAGTTGTTGTCGCATGCGTGGTGATGTATTATAGAAAGAGAAGACAGTCTTCCGCTCAGTATGAGCCACTCGCAAAAGACTATGGAAATAAACAATCTCCAAGAACTTGCCGTCACGATGATGAACCATTAGTGTGTTAATGCATATGTCGTCGAGATGCACAAAGGTTTCAGCATTGACAAGTGCCTGGTCTGCTGAGGTTATTATTGGTCAGAAGTTCAACTCGCAAGCAGTGTGTGACGAATTTTATTTTTATCTATTTTCCTTCTTTCTTCAGTAAATTTTCATTTTTGTGTAATTTTCATTTAAGATGTTGACGACAAGTAAACTGCTGATGCTTTTCAAGCATCTATGCTGTTGCATTGGAATAAATTTCCTTTTTATAGAAACAAATCATTGTTATGTGAGGTCACTTGCTACGAGTTGATACAAATACAACCACCACAGGACTGATCTTGCAGATAGCGCCTCCCAGCGGGTGAAACAAGAGGAAAACGTCCAGTCGAAAAAAATGACCACAACATTTTGTGTTTTTGTTAACTTAGAACTTTGAAAAAATTATGTTTTTTGGTGTTGCTTTTTCTTGGGCCTTCATCCATAAACGTTGGTGGGAATAATGTGTATATGAGCGACTTAACGCAGTTTCACTTCAGCGCGAGCTTCGACTGACAGTAATAGGTTTGTGCAAAGGTCAGGGATGACGTAGCAACCTACTGCTTCGTCGCGTTCTTTTGTTTTTTTATATATCAAGGTAACTATGTAGAAACCCTGGCGATGTCCCTTAACTGCACATTTCTTCAACTCTAACAAGGTGCTTATGAGACGCAGTTTACAAAACATGCAGCCGAGACACTATACCCAAGTATTTCCTGGATTTTTATATATTTGTCGAAACTGGAAGTGGTTACCGGCACGTGTTGCCAAAACGTTGCTGCTTCCGTAACGAAAAGCTGTTTCATTTGATTTATTCATTGCAATGCTTAGATAGCGTGTCAACAATTGGGCAAATTCAACCAAAACATATGGCTTCCCATTTGATATTGTTATTTTTGGTGCATTTGTAAATAAAAACTAGAAAAGAAAGAACCGTGATGTTACAGTGTTTTAGCAAGGCCTCCATGATCATGACATAAATCAAAAATTTCAAGAAATCATTTTAGCGTCAATGGCCAAAAACACCAATGTTTGATGAAACCTGATCACAGCTTAAATCAGGTTCAATTTGGATAAGAGCTGAAGATGCCTGGTCAACTTTCTCTACAGTGCATTCTTGATTCATTGGAAAACCAGCCAAATTTTAAAACATTGGTTGGGTATATAGCGCATACAGTGGAGAAAAAACATAGTATAGTTGTATTATTGGTTGGTACAGACTGAAAGCCTATCAAACAATGTTTCGGTCTGCAATGCAGATAACTTTCCCTACACTTTACGGAAAAAGGTCGACGAGATCCTGTTTTCACCCGACCTGGAGTTGAACTTTACAGTAGTAACATCAGAAGCATAGCGGGCTGCGAACCACTTAATGGCACATTCTATAAAATGCTGTTATAGTTCTGAACAGACATCTTCATATTTCTCGAAAAGTGCTTCGTTGTAGAGTTCACACAATTTCAAAAAACTCGAAAACTTAAGAATATTATCGAATTTCAAGTTGGTAGAAGTCTGCGAGTATATGTACAATGTTGCCAAGTGAACCTAATGAATCTAATATTTTTATGACAAATGCTGGTTGATTAATAACCAAATTTAACGTTTGATTAATATTTTACCCCAATCGAAGAAAAAACAGCTCGAATTTCTTGAAATGAAACTAGTTGACTCCATGCAGTATGTTGCCCAGAACGCACTACGTCATAATCGATAGAAGTTATTTCACATGAAAGTGTTGCACGCGTTCCTCCGAAATACGTTCAATTATTACCAGACTTTTTGTCTTGGTAAACACTGGCGAAATGTGTCTTTGATAAACGCATACAAAAACACATATGTTGGACTTTTCGCGTAATGATTGGCAGTCGCATTTTGCGTGCCTTGCAGAATGCAGCACAGGACAACCGTGTCCTTCGCTCTCCTGTCAGCTTCTCTGTTTATGTGCCGCAGAACGTGTTTGTCGGTCTGTGTGTGCGCTGCCCAATCAACACAAAGCGAGTGCTTATACAACATGGCGGTCGCAAGGTTGACAGACGCACTCTAGGGAGAAAAGGACCTTCAAAATTAATTGCTAAGCATTCTGAGGGAAATACAACAACTGGCAAATAACGCTGCATGTGTGATAGAAAGGAGGTCAAACGATTGAGCGAAGCAGAATGAAAAATAATCAATGAATATGGCGAAGGAGGACAAGAATTATTTCACACAAGGGAGGATCATACCTCGGATATTTGTGCCTTAAGGTTGTTAAGCCATTTTTCTTCACACGTATCCAGGAAGTCACAACTGGTTATTCTACAAGAGTAACAATGTTAAGAGTCATAAATACTGTAGGTGCTTTATTTAGTTAGGTCAGTGCCATCGAACACTGAACAATGAGATCATTTAGTCACTGTCATCCCTGTTATCTAATTTGTTCCAAATACCTCAGTGCGCTGCAGGGTTGTAAATGGGCCTCATTTTGAAGCCCGAACCCGGCCCGAGCCCAACATCTATTTTTAAGCCCGATTTAGCCCGAAAGCCAAATTTACCGAATAGGTCAAGATATGCGCAACTGCAGGGTATCAAAAAACATAGTGTTCGGGTGTAGCTTCAGGTACACGATTTTATCACACCCAAAATAGCAATCACCTTGACCAAAACATTAACTTAAACAAGCACAAACTCAGCGAAACGTAATGTTTCTCAGCATAAAAACAAACTATCACGAAACTATCCACGATGGCGCTATAGGCATAAAAGGAACTATTTAGGATAGCGCTATAGACATGAAAAGCCGGATTGTAAGCCATTGTTTCTTAACACAAGCGAAGAATCGCGTAAGTGATTGATCTTTTCGACGCAATGCCATCGCCTGCTAATTTCTTCACCTTCTGAAAAAGAGTGTGACACTAATCCGAGCAGAGAACAAAAGAACCTTTTTTTTGGAGAGGACGCAATTACAGACGGGCAAGCGCTTGAGTTAGGCCTGCTAGAAACCAGTTTTAACATGTTAGTTGCGAATGGACGACAAAAGTTGTGGATAAGGGTCGTTAAGTTATGGTGGATTACTATGGGTCGCGGTGCACACAAGGTTGAAAACCACTGCTCTAGGGAGGAGCACTGAGCGTGACTTTTACCCTGCAGCGAACTCGAGTGAACCTATGGACGCACGACATAGAAACACTTCCCGTCTCAGTTCACTTTGTCGTTCCATGTCTCTTCTTCTTTTGAGTCGGTTCTTCATAAACCACTGCTTGGCCGCACTAGATCTCGGGGCAGGTATCGAGCAGCCATTCAATTGTCTCATCGTCCAGCACCGTCAGGCCGTGCAGACCATGAGGAGGTCGATGGATTGGACGTTATGGACAACGTGGTCGACGGTTTGTTCTTCTGCGCCACACTCACAGACCGCAGAGGAGGTCATACCTCATTTGTACAAGCAGGAGTGGAAACGTTCGTGTCGCTTCCAGTGGCAAGTTCAACAGAAGCGCAGGCTTTTGTGGAAACGTGTCTCCAGCAGTTTCATCAACACCAAGCTAC
>JGI24021J15306_10003571_pt1 | contig 17627 bp, 13 predicted proteins | sample Ectturendosymbi1_FD_15306 | JGI IMG/M metagenome (IMG submission 15306)
CTGGAGCGGACATCCTGAGGGCGAAAGGATGAGGCATGGTGTCGGCATTGCTGTCCGTAACTGCTTGATGACATGCATTGAGCACCCAAGAAACCTCTCCCCACGTCTTATGTCCATGCGTGTTCGCATCCCTCAAAGGTGTTTGACTCTACTGTCAGCATACGCCCCTGAGCGTATGGCGTGTAGCAAGGAAAAGGATGAGTTCTATCAGCTTCTCAACGAGTCACTCTCTACCATTTCCAAAGGCGATTATTTAGTTCTTGCCGGAGACTTTAACGATGGGGTTAAATCGGAATACGATCAGTGAAATGGCCTGCTTGGACCTCATGGCGTGGGTAAAATGAACAAAAATGGTCAACGACTTCTTGAACTCTGCACCAATGACAGCCTTGCACTTACTAACAACTTCTTTCCTGGCTCCCTCAACGCCAAAATAACCTGGATGCATCCACGGTCTCGCCGCTGGCACCAGTTGGACCATATCGTTATTCGGCGTAGATAATTGAATAGTGTAAAGCATACCCGGAGCATGCACTCAACAGACTGTGGCATGGATCATCCTTTAGTCCGCAGCAAGTTGCTTGTTGCACCTCCCAAATTTTTTTGCAGCAGCACAAAATGCAGTCCGTCCATCAACACCGCAGCAATGAAAAACGACTCAAGCATCTCGCTATTCAAATCTCTTCTCTCTATTAAAGCAATGCCAGATTACCCCGGAACCAATGTTGAGGACGCCTGGTCGAAGTTTAGGTCTCTTGTCATGTGCAGCGCAGTGTCAGCTTTCGGTCATCGACAGAGGAAGCAGCCTGATTGGTTTCGTGAAAGCGCCAATGTGTTAATTCCTGCTGTGGAAGCAAGACGTGAGGCCAGACTGCAGCTGAAGACACGAAACACAAGAGCTGCTAAAGCCAGACTACTCACAGCCAAAGGTAATGTTCAGCGGCTGGTTCGCGTTGCCTTGCGTAACTTCTGGAGAAAAATCAGCACAGAAGGGCAGATATGTTCTGAGATTGGTGACTTTCGAGGGGTATACAATGGCATTAAATCCACCATAGAACCACAACCAGCAAGGACCGCATCTCTTCTGTCAGCGCAAGGTTCATTGATTCAAGACCCATCTGTCCAGCTTGACCGTTGGGTCGAACACTACAGTTCGATCTATTCAACAGAAAAGCATTTCACAACGGACGCGCTTTCCCATTTACCACAACTTCCGGTTCTGCACAACCTCGATGCAGAAATATCCTTTTCCTAAGTTAAACAAGTTGTTCGATCATTAAAGAACTTCAAGTCTCCTGGTGCTGGTGGAATCACCGCAGAAATTCCACGTTGTGGGGGCGACATCCTTGCAGCTCATTTACACAATTTGTTGTTGCTTTGCTGGCGCTCACAATGCATCCCCCAAGACCTGAATGCTGTCACTGTTACTTTACGTAAAAATATAGGCAGCCGACAAGATTGCAATAATTGCAGAGGGATTTCCCTCTGCAAGGAAAAAAAGCTCAACGCGTTCCATTTTCGCTGCATACGATCCATCCTCGGTGTCTCTTGGCGTGACCGTATACCAAATACTACAATTATGGAGAGAACTGGTGGTCGCGACATATTATCCCTCCTTAGAATATATCGACTACGCTGGAGTGGCCATGTGTGAAGAATGGAAGATGGTCGGCTTCCGAAGGACATCATGTATGGACAACTATCCCCTGCTCCCCGACCTGTCGGTCGCCTCAAACTCCGCTACAAGAACGTACTGAAAAGAGATTTAAAGGCACTCAACATAAATACGGAAAACTGGGAACAATTGACACTGGAGCGAGCTCCCTGGCGCTCCCTTCTACAAGACAGACGAGCATATTCGATTCAAATGTACATCACGGACTGCAATCGTCGCCGAACTGATCGTCGGACACGACGGTAAAGGCCATAGAGAGAGACATATAATTAATTTGCACAATCTGCAAATGCTGTTCCTGTGGTGAATTAAAAGTAAGTTTTCAGAATGTTTAGCCCCCCTGCACAAACATGAACTCCCCCAATGGAAGACGTTCTGGCGACAGTTCCGCCCAGGCTCGCAGATACGGGGGGCATTCGGAGGCAGTCACCCCCAAATATTTTTGTTCCCCCCCAAACTTTGTTGTGCTCAGACAAATTTTTTTAGACACACGATAAGAACAAAAATCTTTCCCCTCTAAAAATGCATTTTTTCCTCCCAAACCTCAAAAACCTGGCTACTAGTCTGGTTCTACCAAAATTGTACCTGCAATTAGAATATTTTTTGAAGGCCATTCGGCCTCGAGATGTAACATAACATAACTTTTTCATGCATCATCATTAGGGGGGCCCTGCAAGCATTTTGGGGTGCCAGAATTGGGCTGATACGGCACTGAGCACAACCATGTAAATAGGCTTAATGGTGCACACCAAATCAAACACGGGCACAACTTTCATTTTATTCTATTCGTGTCTGCAGGATTAGGCATGCGTGACAGATTAAACTCCCTCGTATACGTGTAGTAATCCGAGGGGGTTTAATCCAGGGTTACAACCGTGTTTCCCAGTCTTTTTAGGCTTGCGGCACCCTGCAGAAGAGAAATATATTTTTCGACACCCAGTGGAGAGCCCATAGCAGTTTGCATTAAGATTTGTTGATATTTTGAAAATAGTATTTTCAATGATATATTGAAAAACGCATTATCTCGCGGCAACCCTGCGTACTGTAAATGGCACCCTAGTGTGCCGCGGCACCCCCGGGTTGGGAACGACTGGGTTGCCGACTGGGTCTGAAGAGACAAAATTCTTGACAGTCTCAATGACTACTTTCGCGACAAAAAGCGCTATGCGGCATTTTTCAATTTCAGTATGTTCTTGCACCTACCAATCCGCCATGAACCAGCATCACTATTACAGAAGAAAAATATCACAGAATTGTTACACAATTGGCTACAAGCGATAAAATACAAAAAGGCATGTTTCTTCTCTCCCAATCATATTTTCCAGAGGATCTAATTGTTAGAACCGCTGAAACTGTTCCAATTCCGGACATTACAGCATTTAGAAAAATTATTTCCGGAAACAAATTTTACCACCAAAATTCCGGACGAATGCAAACCCTAATTTGTTCGGACAGATTAAACTCCCTCATATGTTATATGAGTTTTGCTTCCATTTGATGCGTCTTATAATCAAGAGCGCCTTATGTATGAAAAAATACCAGCTAGCAGTCAATTTTTGATACTGCGCCTTGTAATCCGGTGCGCCTTATGGTCCGAAAAATGCGGTAGCTGTTTTCTAGTAGGATAATCATCCCTGTAGCAAAAATGAGAACAACAGCAGGAGATGGAACGTGGAAAACAATTGGGAACTATTTTGTGCATAAATGTTCCTAGTTCGTATACACACATTTGATTAATTTGCAGAATTTTACATGAGTGTGATAAATCTAGCATGGGGATGTGAGCAGCTTTAGATATTTTATCAACACAGCAAATCGAATTGTTATGAAGTACATTCAAATGAGTTTAAGAATCTGCAACTTTTATTTTCAAGGCGAAAGAATGTCAAGAAAATCAAATGAAAAATGTGTTTGCCCCAAAATTTGTGAAATAGAACTGCACGTAAACCACGTTAAGAAAGTTTTATTTGCTGGTCTGATAAGAAATCCGCAGACACTTCGCCAAACAAAATGCAAATGTCCGAAGAAAAAATTGGACGCGAAACCATCCTTGCTGTTTGTGGTGAGAGGAAAACATTGCAGGAAAACTGGCACAGAGAACGCATTTTGAACTTGTGTGAGTTCATGCTCTCACACAAGTTGAATAACCTTTGCAATGGAGAAGGAATTGAAATATCTCCGGAAGAATCCGCCACGTTGTTTCATAGACTTGCCATGATTTACCGAAAACGCAGTCCCGATAAGATAGCTTTGATTAAAAGTGCTATTTTGTTAAACGCTGCTTTATCGAGAAATTGCGAGTGTGAAGATGTTAGAAAAGATCTTGAAGAGCTGTGTCAGCATGTTCTTGATACAAGTTGTGCAAGGTTTAGAAAAACTGACCTACTGCAAAGTGGTATTTCTTTCAAAGAAAGCATTGATGACTTCCGAAAGTCAATCAAAAATCAAGTGAAAGACGGAAATGTGTGCACTGACAAAGCCATAAAGAAAAACCAAGTAGAACCCAATCACACAACAGCCATCGAAAACCTCCAAAAGGAAATATACGAGTGGTATTGTAATTTGATGAAGCGCGTGATGGACCACTGCGCTTCTCTTGTTGGGCCTGCTCCTTGCAGTTATGCTCTTGTTGGAATGGGTTCCCTCGCTAGAAAGGAAATTACGCCATACTCTGATTTTGAACATATCATACTTCTTGAAGAAGGAGTTCAAAAGAGAAAGGATTACAATTCAATCCTAGAATACTTTCGATGGGTTTCAACAATCTTTAACATTGTTTTAGTGAACCTCGGTGAAACTATTGTTCCATGTGCAGCTCTTCCTTATTTGAACAAGTCTGGCAATAAAAACTATAATTGGTTTTATGATGTATTCACCAAACGAGGAATTACGATTGATGGAATGTTTGCACATGCTTCCAAGTTTCCATTGGGAAGATCTGGTGCGTCTGCAAAACCATGGAAAACTGAACTCATCAAACCTGTAAGCAAAATGTTGAAGTATCTTTCCGGAAACGAGTCTCTCAAGAATGGCTATCATCTTTCAGATATTTTGACATGCACATGTTTTATTTCGGGTGATCTAAGCATTCACGAAAGTTTTGAAACCGGAGTCAAATCAAATTTGGACAAACTACTGTCAAAGCATTTGCTGCAGCAGCAGTTGAAAGACGACATGATGAAGTTCAGTGCAATTAACAACCTCGATATCATTGGTAAAAAGGAAAAATGGAACATGAAGCAAGTTGTTTACCGAACTTTAACTTTATTTGTTGCTGCTCTTGGGAAGTTTCATGGATTATGCGAAGGATCTTCGTTCAACGTCATAAGAAAACTTACAGACAAAGGTGTTTTAGAAGCAAGTTTAGCTAGCGATTTTTTAGAGTCTGTAGCCATTGCTTGTTACATAAGATTATCAACCTACATTAAAAGCGATCGTCAAGAAGACTGGATTGAAAACTCTCAAAGCAACCAAACCCTTTTTCAGTTTGAGGACCTCCCATCAGGAACAGCTTTGAGGTATTATCAAACAGTAATGAAACTTCAACGAAAAACATGTGAAATCATTGGTCTTCACAACTGCAGTTTCGTGCAATGGTCTCCACAGCTTGACAAGCTTCTTCTTTTTTTTTGGTTTCACGAATATGAAGAAGTATTGTGGGAAGTTGATAGGATGCTGGAAGACGGTAATTTAACCGATCAAAATTTAAGAGCTTTGAGCGAACTTTTGATTGAGACTGGTTTGATTTATAATAGAAAGAAAAACTTTCATCGTGCTGTATTGTTTTTTCACCGTGCGCACATCTGTAACAATTTGGATTCCACAGCTACGGAAGACGACAAAACATATTGCTTGGATTATTTACGACCCTGTTGTTTAGCTTCAGAACGGTTCCAAGAATCGGAAATTTATTATCGTGGTTTATTGAATCATTGCCTCCAATCAGGTGTTTGTGAAATACGCGATGGCATGAAAAAGGACATACGTAGACTGTCGATTGCCTTAGCTGAAAGAAACAAGCATGAAGAGGCAGCAAATCTTTTGAAGCTGAGTTTCGCTGTTGAATCAAGGAATAGCGAAGACAACGACCTTCAAAACAAAATAATCTCAGATGCTTTGCCTGAATATTACCTAGGTGACGCTTTGCTAGACAAAGAAAAGTATGCCCAAGCTACTTGGCATTTCAGAAAAGCAGTAGATGCATTTGAGCAGTTCATCAGTGGCAAGCAAGAAAATAATCGCAGCAAACAGAATGAATACGACACGAACAACTCTGGCTTGGAAGACTACAAAGTAGTATCAGAATACTTAGTAAAATGCTACTGCAAACTTGGTACGTCCTTATTAAATGTGAAAAATTTTGAAAATGCTATCACATGCCTTGAATACTCAGAAGGTCTTTTCAAAATTTGTGGAACCGCTGCTTTTGCAAAAAAAAGGTTGCGTTTAGTCAAAAATCTTGGCGAGTGTTTGTACCAGCAGGAAAGATATGCAGAGGCATTGCAGAGATTTGAAAGAGCAATGCACATGGCTAACAGTGGAGTGATGAGCATTCCGAAAGTTTGCGAAGAGTGCTTGTACAATGTGAAAAAATGTACAGTCCGCATTCAAAGCAAAAGTGAAGCAGATATATCATCAAAGCGTGAGCTCGAAGCAAGCGCAAAGGATGTTGGAGATTATTTGTTTGAAAAAGGTGACTACGCAGAAGCTCTGGAATTTTACAATATTGCTACCAACCTTGAAAACTTAGTTGATGAGACAAAAGAAAACCCGCAAGCTTTAGCACAATATTTCAAAGCTGTAGGTATTTGTTTCTTTAAAACGAACAGTTTCCCTGAAGCATTGAAATATTTTTTTCAAGTGCAAAACATACAAAAAAAGTTCCGATTATTCACCTCAGGGAAAGAAATGGCCGATCAATTCCATTTGATAGCGAAGTGTTTGTTCGCTCAAGGCAAACATCAAGAAGCTTTTAAACATTACGAGGAGGCAATCACGTGGCAGAGAAAAGTGACGCAAGGGGTGAAAGCAGACAAAACAATGGCTGTTCTTTACAAAGATTTGGGTTCCTGTTGTTATCAATTGAAAAAATATAACGAAACAATAGTGCATTGTTTGGAATCGATAAAAGCTCCGGACCGAACAGATGATAATGAATCTAATGAAATTTTCATCAATGCTACAGAACTGATCGGTGATTATCATTATCAACAAATGAATACTAACCAGGCTTTGAAATATTACAAGGAGGCACTCTCGTTTGCGGAGGAACACAACATGCCTTGCGAAACGCAAAAGATTTTACATCAGCTCTGTCGCAAGATAGGTTTTTGTCATTTCAAGATGCAGGTGTTTGACCGCGCAAAATGTTGGTTCAATCTATCTATGGAGATGAAGCAGTGAATATTCGCGGACAAGGTTTATCGGTGTTTTGCAGCAAAGAAGTATGTTCATGTACATATGCTCATTTGTGAAGAGTATCATAATGAAAATCACTGCCAATGAAAATGATACAAACGACATATTCCAAACGTTTCGATAACTCCTGCTATCATCATCAGTGCATGTTTATTTGCAATAACTACAATAATCTCCAAACTTTTCTCAGCGTTACAGTTTGTTCTGCATTTCAACACTTGTTTGCACAATGATAGGATTTGAGACACACTGTGCTACAGAATGATGATATTTTCCAAAAAAAACTGTGTCATGTTGTGCGAAAATACACAGCTCAGAGTTTCTAATGTTTGTGGACTCGTCCAAGGCTCTTGGCAGAACTCACTGTAACATGACATTAAAAAAACCTATAATGCAGGAGATTCCCTTGCACAAGGTAAAGCGTTTGGTGAGTTGGAAAGGGAACCAAAATATGTTGCAAGATACTGTAATTTGTATACTTCATTTTTGGAAACCTTCACGATATTCAATAGTTTCAGGCAAGGAGTAGTCTTAAGTCAATATCTATTTGTTGTTTACTTTGATGAGATCTCAGTTCAGATGAGATCAACCAGACTGTGATATTCTTGAAAAACATTTGTGAATCATGTGCTGTTTACTGATGATACATGCTGTGTATTTATATCAATGCATACAGTGCATACGGTACATACAGTCAGGTCTTGCAAGTCTTTTGGACATTTGTTATGACTCTTCGGCTAAGCATGAACTGTTGAAAAGCTCAGAAATTGATTGTGATGCTTTTAACTTCCAAAAAGTATAAAAAATCGAAGAGCCAATATTTTACATAATGCATTTTGTGCATCTGGAGCGTGTTGAAGAAGTTAATGTCTACGTGCTATGCTTTATTCTTTACTGAAATATGTTGCATGCCAATGTATGCATCGAAAATTTGGATAGGTGCACAAACTCCGTTTATGAAAAACTGCGTATAACTTGAAACAATTCCCTTAACGAATAACTTAAAACAGTGGCGACTCCGGCACTCGGGCTCCTCGGCCTTAGCACGTGTCTTCGATTACCCTTATATTGTAGAACGTGAGCTTGCTTGCTTTGTGTGTTTGTGCCAGGAGCCACTTCACTGATTAAGGTTGTTAACGCGGGCTCTTTGCATTGAACCTTCTCAGTGTTCGCATATTTTTGTTCCATGTCTTGCCTTTCGTGTTAATTTTGCAGATGACCTGAGTGAAAAAATATTATTCGTTCAGTAGGCGTTCTCTCGAATACCTTCGCTCGTGCGTTAATCGGACTCATACGTCAGAGTCGGAGTTGCTCTCTTCAATTAAGTATTTTTTCAAATATAATTCATATCAGATTGGATGTTTTCCTGAAGCAATGGGATTTGCATAGAATATTGAATTTGAATTCCAATCCAGTGGACAAGTTTCCATTCGAGAACAATTTCAAACGAACGATAAATTGTCCGGTAACTCGGGCTAATACGAATAAACCTAGTACGCAGAGAACTAACTGTAGCGTTATGATTGTTTGGTGACATACCTTACGTAACAATAGATGAATTCTCACGAGAACTTCTCATTCATTGTTACGTTACTGACATCTCAGAGGAACAGCACTGCCAGCCAGAATGATGAGAGCAAATGGAAATTTCAGTGACGCAAGCCTCGAACGGTTGCATTCAGTCTGTATGGTCTAAGCTGCGTGATGAGCCTGAGTTGCGCTGTTGACCTGGAGTCGTCCTTGACCTGAAACATTCTCCTGTGCATTCTTAATCCAGAATACAAGTGTTCGTCAGGATCAAGTTATTTATTTCGTCAAAACTGACTCTTTAAATCGAAACAACTTGCACGATTTTGCTCAGCTATGTGAAGCTTTAACTGACATTTTTTCCGCTCATTCAAATAGCTGAAGCTTTGTACGTATTTGAATATTTTCTACTATGCAACACTTCTGAAAGTTGATAGTAGTTTCTTGTGTGTTGTTTCAGTTTTTGTTATTTTTTATTTGTTTTTTATGTACGTACCAATGCCTCCAGTGCGCTTCGCAGATTGTGAATGTTTTGTATTCCCTGTGAATTATTACTAACCTATATATAATATGAACATTAACTCTAGGTTAACAAAGTTTACTGCAAGCTTTCAAGGAATCATTCGACTGGACTCTGCTTTCATTGCTATGCGATGATTCGGATTGCACTTATCTGTGTTTAGGTAATTAATCTTAATTAAGGTGACACAGCCGAAACCATTAACCATTTTTTACAGGACATAGATTTCAAGCGATTCTACTCATCCCCAACCCTGAAATCTTATTCAAAAATTATATTTAATCTTAGGAGTGGTGGACAAATAATTTTTCAAGCTCATATTTCATTCTCAGCGGCAAATGTTGCGAAGTGTCATTGGTTTGTCACCAACCTCATTGCTGCTTGCTCGTATGACTGTTGTAAAGGAAAATATCTACAAACTATAGGGGATCAAGAATGTTGTCCAAAAGCATTGCACTCATTCTCTATTGTATTTTTCCAAACACGTGGGAAGTACAAAACGATGTAACAGACATTTTTGCTTCATGCCATGAACGTAGGTCGAATTTTGTTTGAAAATTGCATGCTCCACATTTATGCGAGTGGTTCGATGAATCGTACAGTTTAAAAATATTTTTTCACTTTTTATACGCTTTTCTTTTATTGATCCTTTCCTTCTTGTGATACATGATTGCATTAAGCCTTATCATAAAACACAGAGATATCAATTATCGTAACCGTGTTTTTAAACAAAAAGTATTTTTGAAGCGTACATATGTTCAACTTTTGAACGAAATTCAAGTTTACTGTATAGTTTTAAGTAAAGTTTCGTTAAAACCTGTGTCATATTCATCTATCAGGGCTATCTTTATCTTATTAAGTATCATAAAATATTATTATTTTGATGTAAGATATTGCTTTTATCAAGCTGTCTAACAATTCGTTTTTATCCTGGGCTGTACCTGTTGTTTTCATTCACACTTGAGTCTCGAGCCCATTTCTACATTTCCTATGTTTATTCTAATTGAACTTAGTTTCTCTCAGTTCGCCTTTTCCACTGTTGGTCGCATACCGCCACATGACATATGCTTACCTCCAGGAAAACCAGATTATTGACATTAAAAATCTTTCCACATATATTAATCAAAATTTGTGTTTCTCGTTCCAATGAAATAAACAATCTTGTGATGCGAATCAGCTGTTTTGCGAAAAAGTTGGTCGATGTTTATTTTGAGCACTCAGTCAAAAACAATGCATGTTTTGTATGAATTTGTATCCACACACTTTTCGTTTCCAATTATCTACTTTTTGGCTCAACATTTACGTTGTCATGAAGCATATACTCTATATTTTGCAACTGAAAAGCGTATGTGAATGTATGAACCCTCTGGAAAGTTGCAACGTTTCACAGTAAATCAAATATGCGATATACTCCTAAACATAATGCTAGTTGTTTCACTTACTGCAATAGAATATATATTTTTTGTTATATCGTCTCCCTGATAGAATGCACATATGCCCTTTCTGTTAGGCATTTCATTGTTTCTCGAGGCTGTAACTTTATTATGAGAGTGATTCTTAGAACAGATCTAACACTCTGTTAATCAACAGCTGTTTGAAAGTTGTCGCAAAGCGACGCAATATCTGAGCATTTTTCTGTAAAGTGGTTTTTCCAGCCAGGGCAATTGTTGCTTGAATAACATTTCTTACGCTAACATAGCGCCGCCATAAAGGCTGTTTTTAACTCTGTGAATGCAGATTTTGTACGAGGTATGTTGCTCGAAGAATGTAACTCATCGCATTCACTTTCGTTTTGGTGAACCCATTGTTTGTGATATGACGAATCTCTAAGAAATGGATTGAGTGTTTTGATCAAACAAAATAAACTTGATTCTTTTTCCGTTGAACATATTTTCTATGTATTGCTTTTCTGTTGCTGTTGTATAATATTTAAATCAACAGACACGGTGGTTTCACAATCTAGGATATTTTTTCTCATTTCTTGAGATCTGCTCACATCCATCCCTCGGTTCAACATCAAAGCACCGTGAAATGTCTGTTAGTGCATTTGGTCATTTAATCTAGAAGGTCTTGTCGTGCAGGAAAGGTGCGCTCGTTGAAACCGGCACAGAGATTTGCAGGATGGTTACACAACTGCTCATCACCATGGGAACTTTATTAAAGATCTGATGCTAAGTTCGCAGATTGCCGTCATTCATTTTCTTTATGGGCGTGATTGAAGGAATAAGTCAGTTGTAATTGTGACTTCCTTCCAGTTTTCATCGATGACCTATCGACATCAAAGCCAATCACACTATAATGACGTGCTTATTGCAATGCATTTTTCAAAACTAGCTTATTGCAGTCCGATATGCTGGGCAAAACTCAGGACTTCATTATTGCAAAACAACTGTGTGTGTTACAATTGTGCACTTCTTTAGGGATATCTCTTAGTAATGTATGTATGAAAAAGAGCTCTTTGCAGAAAAAGATGCAGATGCTTTGGTAAGAGTATGATGACTTTGATGAAACTTCTGTATGGCTCGTGTCAACCTATGACAGAAACAACAATCGAAACTGAAATGGTACAAAAGTTGTCACATGCTACAGGTTCTTTTAGCGTTTACAACGTTGACAACAACGGCCACACGGCCACTTTCGTAGTGAATGCTGCACTGGTGGCCAGTAAATNACAGCGCGTGATCATTTACCTTTGTTTTGCACCCCTTCATTAACGCCGGGTACGAGGCTGGACAGGTCGCAAGAACAGTTTTTCAAGTCTGTGGTGTGACTCGAACCTAAATTACGAGCTTCAGTGGCACGTGCTATATCCTACTGAATCACATAGTTGGGTATTCATGAAATTCAATTTTTGAAAATAAAAGACCAAGCAGTATGCCACATTTGTGTTTGCAGGTTGTCCTACTCGACCGCAAAGAGAGGCCGTTTCAGTCTATCAAATTTTCCAACGGTCTCTCGAACGACAGCAGAAGACCCTCACTGCAGTGTTTTTTTAAGGTTTTCAAAAGGGTGTCGTGGTACAGCTTACGGGTGTAAATACCAGTTTTCCTTCTATGTCTGATACTTTTAACTGATTTTCACAAAAACGCAAGTTTCCGTCCAAATATGCTTAATTATTTGAATACGACATTCACTTTTGGCAAACAAACCACAGACAATTTCATTTAGAAAGGTTCAGTGTAGGCCTACACATTCATTTATTTCCTCATTTTCAAGCCGCTTTTCCTTTGGGGAGAGTCGCGAGGACAGCAGCCCTAGGGAGGCCCGAAATACCTCGCGTTCAACAGCAATCTGAGATAGTTCTGCTGGGTCCACACCAAGACGGTACCAAGCAAGGTCGGAGATTTAGTCACGCCACCTGGTCCTTGGACAAACTTTGAGCAGCTTTCCAGTGGGTGTATACTGTAGCCTGAAGGATTTCGTCCGCTATTGTTTCCTGGGATACTTTGGACACATGGCCGAACTAACATAGCTGGGATCTCTCGATTAGAAGTGGCTTGATATCCTGGAATTTACGGATTTCAGACCTGTGTTCTTGGTCACGAAGTTTCACACCGAGAACTCTTCGCAAATATCCCGTCTCTACCGTTTATTCTTTTGACAGTATTCTTTCAGTCGTCACCTAAAAATTATAACCACTGGTGAGGATCGGAACAAAGACAGATTTAAAAACTGAAAGATTTGCGATATTTGAAATCTCCCGTTTCGCAACAACGGAGCAATAAAGCTCGCGCAGAACTGAGTTTGCTTTACCAATCCGTGTATCAATCTATTTGTTCCGACTTCTGTCACTCGTGAATACAACTCCAAGGTACTTGAACGTCTCCACCTGCTGCAGTGTTTTTTCACTCACTTGCAGGAAACACTGCCTTGGGCGTCTTCCCAGGAAATACTGCCTTGGGCGGGACATAATACCTCAATCTTTTTAGCGCTGTTTTTCGTTCCTGCTTGGTCGCAAGGAGCATAAAACCGATCAAATGCGCGCTGAAAACCCTGTTGAGAAGATCCACGCATGCAGCACCATTTCGTCCGCAAAATGCAAACGGTTCATCCTGCAGTTCAACACTAACACCCTTGTCGAGGCGTCTGCGACTGTCCAACCAATTCATATAGACCAGGGCTCTTCAACTTTTTTTGGGAGAGACCACATAAGCTATTGCACAGCAGTTCGAGGGCCGGAAATCTTGCTTTATGTGATTTTTTCGGAATACGTACCATTCTATTAAATCAACACATTTTTCATAAATATTGGCAAAACGTTTTACTGCCGGGTGAAATGGCTCCACAGATCGGATTTGACCCGCTAGCCGTTGTGAAAAGGGCCCTGATATAAACAAAGGAATGGTGGCAGCACACACCATTGTCGGAGTCTAACACCAAAGCTGAACAGTTGTGATTTAACCCTCCGACGCGGACACAATTTTCTGATCAGGAATACAGCTACTTGACGGCCAGCAAGAGGCACCCGTCAACACAGCACTCCCGTAACACCCCCCAAAGTATTTCACAAAGAACCCGGCCATACACTTCCCGAGATCTACAAAGCATGTGTATAAATCTTTGGCATCATCCCAGGAATTCTTAAATTTGCTGGAGTGTAGAAATTTTTTTTTTAGTGCTACGGCCGCGTCAAAAACCACACTGGGTATCATCCAGCTTTGGTTCAATTTATTTTCGTGGTATCTTGGCATACACTTTTCCTGAGAGACTAAATAAAGAGATGCTGCGGTAATTGGTTCATCCACTCCTGTCTCCCTTTTGTGAATGGGGACGGTAAATTTGCTAAAACTTTCGGCACTCTTCCAAAACGCCATGCCACTTGACAGACACGAGGCAGCCAAATCATCCAGCGTTCCAAGTTTCCCTCATTCACTATCAAACTTTTCGCAATTAGCTTTAAACTCGGATTTAGCAGCGGCATCATATAGCTTATTGATGCACAGTTCTACGGAAGATTTCATCTGTGCAATGTCAAAATATCCCGCCTGAAAAACTTTGCTCAGTTCTGTCAGGGGAGATGCCATTGTTGACACAAGGAAAGCATCGTGTTGAAATTTTTGTTTTCACAAGTCGCAGTAAGACAACGCACATTACATCATTTTTAGCTTTTGACAGCTGCTTCAATATGGCCCAAATAGCCAAAATCTCACTCCTAGCTCTCACTGTTGCCTCACTGGACGACCACCTTGTTTTGCATGCGCGCTGGCGCTGCTACTGCCGAACTTAGTCTTCATTGTAGTTTGATGCATCGCCAGGAAAGCTGATCGCAACGGTGAAACAGTAAAACATTTTCACAACCGCATGAAAGTGCTTTTGCAGTTTCGTACAACATACTGTACAAACCTGCAGCAGTATAGTAAGAGGCCGATGCGGTGCGCATGACAAATGCACAGATACCAAACTTACAATTTTCGCTTCCAATTTCTGAACCAGAAATTTGTGTCGGCTTATAACATTGTAGCCGTCTGTTACAATAGACACGTGCAGGAAAACATGCTTATCTCAAATCGTTTTGCTTCAATACAAAGCAAATGCATATTTCAGCTTTGAGAATTTAGGATGTCATTGCAAAATTTTAGGGTGTCATTTTGACACCCACAAACGGCTTAAAAAAAACACTGCCTCACTTCATACCAACACCAAAATACGCTAAAACGTTTTTTTAAACCATCTTGGTATTTAAATAAAATAGCAAAGGTCTTTAAATGAAATAGCAGAACAAAATGTTTTAACAGTCAGCAAGGTCAAAACTTCAAAAAAGCTCTGTTTGAAATTGCAATTCAGCATTGCATTGGTGCTTTTTCAAAAGGTAATTTTAGCAAAAGATTAGAAGCTTTTTGTACTTGTTTGTTCAAAAGGAACTTTAACAAAAACGTCCTGCATCTTCAAATATCTGTTAGTTTATTGTAATGTTTTGGCGGTTAATTGTTGCAATCCATGTTTCTCTTTTGTTTAAAATGTAAACTGTTGATGGTGCTTGGATCGTCAAACTGGGCCCGGCATGTTTTGATCATGAATACGAAAACTTAAAGAAAATTCAGACCAGAACTTGATGATACGTAGTAGAAGTTCANTACGCCATCCAGACGAGTTTCTTGTCGGAACTAATGCCCCTGATTCAACTGTTGTGCAGCATGTGAAAAGCTATAACAACACGAAAAGCTATAGCGTGAAAATAGCAAGCGGAAAGCTATAGCGCACGTTAGCAATCAACTTTCCGCTTTCAGATAAAATTGCATAGAGCGTGCTACGTTAGCTCAAGGAATTACAGTATGAACACCTAACCATGCGATCGTGGAAAACCTCACACCGTTAAAGGGGGACAACACAGCGTAGTNTTGAATTACTTCGTGGTGGCAAGACGGGCCCAAAATAACAGTGTAGTTAGCAGTACCGGATTAAGGTAGCGCGGGGCCTGTAGCATTTCAAGAGCGCGGGGCCCTAAATTTGAAAAAAATCATAACACCTGCTAATAACAATAAAAGCTCTACGTATTCTACAGGCTTTAGAGTAATTAGCCGACTGGGCTCTGCTTTCATCTTTTTGCGATGACTCAAACTTGTGCATATCATCTGTATTCGAGTAACTTCACTCCAGAAGTGAAAGAAGCAAGGAATCAATCACAAATTTATAAATAGAATAGTGTTACGTGAAATCGATTTCCTATTAAAAATTTGTGATTGATTCCTTGCTTCTTTCACTTGTCGAGTGAAGTTACTTGAACACCTGCTAAATCATAAAGTGTGTGGGCAAGGCATCCGTCTTTCTAGCTTTATTCTCTGCATGCTCTACCCAGTTCGCATCGTGACATGACAGTCAGAGTGTATCGTGCTGACCGCCAGTGTTGCGAGATGGTTGTGACATCAATTTGCTAAATGGTGTCACAAAAACTGCTACATTTTGCAAAGAGTCTTTTCACAATTTTCAGCTAAAATCTGCTATAAGCGTGAAATACTGTAACAAATATGTTATTTTTAACATGATTGAAAGAAACCCATGAAGTCACACAAAATACTAATTTTTCGTCTTACAGTCATCTCAATAAGCATGGGCTGAAAATGCCGGTCTTGGCCAATACACTTTTCTGCCCAAAATTTTCTTTCAGATAACATTTTGAGCAACGTAACTGCGGCTTACCTCGTTTTTTTTGCATGACACCCAGTTCTTGACGATCTCTTTCAAATAGTTGCATGTTTTTATACAGTAGAACAACGCTCAGCGATAAACAATCTGAGCATAGATTCAGCCCTACTTAACAACTTTCTAAGTCTGGTCTTTTCAACTTAAAACTGTTTGTTACGTCAGGGAGCATGTAAGAAGTTCTTTTGTCGTATTTTTTTGATATGGTGGTTTGTTGTTGGCGCTGTATGACTACAGTGGTCTTGTAGCGCCACGACAACGACTGAGTTTGTACAATTGCTGGTTTGTGTTCTGGGTGTGTTCCCTGCAGCTCTTCCACACACCATGCACCTAGTCAGAAGGCCTCAGTACCAATTTACAAGGTCTTGGTAAGACCCGGACTTTAGACCTACCAGCACCGAAGCGGACGCACTTACCACTAGACCACGGGCTGGTCTCTTTAGTCGTATCTGAGTGCTTTTGCTATAGCCAGCCAGTTATGCTTTTCAAGCTCACAATTTTTCGCTATGATTGCTGTGGTGTTTTTTCCGCGTAATGATCGCAGTGACGGGCAATAATTGTTCGTCGCATTTTTGCGTGGCTTGCTGTAATGCAGCTCCGCGTGTTCACCGCAGAACGTGATGAGTCGTGACCTGGAGTTGTACAGAGAGAGTTGAACGAGGCGGTGTTTGAACGCGTTTCTGTTGCGAGGTTTGCCGCTGCTTGTCTTCGTGTCTGGTGTTAGTGCTTGGCAAAGCTCTACTACTCAAACTTCTCAAAATCGGCATAAATGGAAACATGTTCTCCTTCATCCGCTCCTTTCTCTCCAACCGGAGTTTGTAGGTCCGGGTTGGTTCTCCTCTCTCATAGATCAAATATCCTACCAATGGCATTCCCCAAGGGATTATTTTAAGTCCAGTCCTGCTTTCCATCCTCATTAACGATCTTCCAGTGGGCATTAGATCACGAACTACACTACATGCAGATGACTTCTCGTTTTGGGAGAGCGGATCGTGTATCAGACAACTAAATGACATATGCCAGCAACCTTTGATGAAAATAGAAAAATGGTGTGATAAATGGGTTTTAAAATTTCACAATCAAAATCAGCAGCAGTTCTCTTCACCAATAAACGAAACCTTCCACATATCTGCCTAAAACTACAGCAACACTCCATACCTGTACGAAACGAATACAAGTTTCTAGGCATTACCTTCCAGAGAAATGGTACCTACTGTTGCGATTGGAAATCCCGAGCGACATGTGCGCAAAACTTCGCACCGTGGCAGCAAGCAACAATAGAGTTCACATGCCATGATCACTCTATTATTGCTTGTTCGCGCCATATACATATATTTTTGTTCTTCG
>JGI24021J15306_10003573_pt1 | contig 17621 bp, 5 predicted proteins | sample Ectturendosymbi1_FD_15306 | JGI IMG/M metagenome (IMG submission 15306)
TAAGCAATGCAATATTCTCAAAAGCTTCGACATGTATGCTTGCAAGATTCAGAATTGGAAATTTGGCTCGGTGGTAACTACTGCCTGTCCTGCTGATTCAAGAAAAGCCTATCGCAAAGTTTGCAATAATGCAATCATAAGTAGATTCTTCGCTTTGAATTGTAAAAAAGATCAAAATAATACAGAAAATTTGTCAGAATGAACATCGTTCGGAGCTGTTAAAACACTTCAACGCCAAGGAAGTACGATACCGTTCACAATGTACCATGTTCTTTTAAGTAGAGTTCCAGCATCAGCAACGTATTTTACTTTTTTATCGTCAAAAGTGCCATGCAAAATTATTTTCACAACGTTCAAGTGCCTTGCTATTGTTGCGTAACGTGGTACGAGACTCGGACAACTTTTTTCGCTTCTTTATTCTCACTTCAGGTGAAACTTTTGTGGCATAATGCTTTTGTACGTGGCAAAGGTTTGGGCAGGTATTTTTGCTGTACTTGTTTTTTTACATTCCTCAATATTAGAATTTGCTAGGGGGGCATACAATCAAGCAGTTGCCCCGGGACCCGGGCATCACAAGAACTCAGCACGCTCCTGAACTAGACCAAGTTTACAGATTATGATGAAAGTTGCAAGCCAGCGCTTCTCAACAAGAACCGGTTTTAGGCCTATTTAATCTATTTTATCTAAATGGTTTCCGGACTTAAGTAGGTCCCGTGCAAGTGTTGACAGAGTTGACGTTGATCTTTACACATTTTAAATTATTGTAAGCAAATTTGAGGCGTGGAAAGGGTGGCACTTTATTAGCCGGCCCCGGGCGGCACTTAGCCTCGCGACGCAACTGTGTGGGACTATCCTGGCTGACTGAATGCGTAACCGGGACATCGTGGTTGACTGACCGGGACGCCGGGACAAAGCCCTTAAAACCGGGACTGTCCCGGCTAAATCGGGACGTATGGTATGCCTAGGTGTAACTCACAAATTTCACCATATTCGTGCAAAATCCTGTTCTGTGGTTAAAAGATGATGTTAGAATTATCATTATTATTATTATCGCATTCCTGCTTGTTTATCAACAGGCTTTGTTGAAACTACCTGTATTATAAGAATGCAAACGTGACTTTAGTTTTGACGAAAACAATTACAAAAAAGTTTCAAGGTTTGGTGGTATGATAGTAGAGTCTTGTGACATTTCATGGTGTTTCGCTCGCAGGCTCAAAAATTAATATTTTTAAAATGCTGGATATTTTGTAGCCTAACGCAGCCTAATCTATCCTTCCTCAGGTTGGTAAAGTTATAGACAAGCCATTCTCACGCTATAAGTCTATCAGAGTGAATTTCGTCTGTAAAGACGCTTTAAAGCAGTTAGCAGATTCCTACAGCTTTTGAGAAAGCAAGTGAAAATTGCTTATGTTGTGGCAAAAACGAGTTTTTTCAACTGGGCCCAACAGTGAAATTTTTTATTGATGTACTATAATGCTAGTAAAGTAGCGTAACTGGATTCAGCGAAGAACTTTCTTGAGAAGAAAGTTAGGTCGCGCCCTGAAAAGTTTGAGAACATATATTAATGCATTTTTGTGACTCAGATCACGAAATAAAAGGAATGCAGTAAGAGAAAAAACAATAACATCAAAGATCACAAATTGATTTCATGTTGATGAGAATATAAAAACATCAGAAGTTTCAGTTTTCACAGTATGATGATCGGGTTCTAACATGCTGAATCACAAAGGGTTGGCGAAAAAACACCTGGGTCAAGCTCTCAGCCAGTCCTGTTACTAGCACAATCAATTTTTCATTGAAGACGTTTCGCAAGTAGCAAAAAAGTAACAAAATGCATCGAATCGGCGTCAGGTAAAATAAGCAAAAAAACAACAACACAAAAACAGTGGGTGAAAAGCATGCCTATGTACAGGCAGTGGCGTGACGAGAGATTTGGGTCAGGGGGCAAACTTAGCTGAAAGGGGCCCATTGGTCACCGTTTGGGTAGGCAACAATTAGTTCCAAAAAACTCATATACGTTATTTCACAAAAACATAAAATATTTGTCGGGTGATGGAATGAGCTTCACTTGGGTAAATGACTTTAAAGTAGAATTTCACGTTTTCATGTAATATATCCTATCTAAAATTGATGCCCATCAATGACTTGTGACTGGGTAAGGTAGGCTTATGGTTTATTGTAAGACCTACCACACCCATGGGCGTAACGAGGCTAGATGGCGCCCGGGGCAAGAAGCAAGTTTGACGCCCCCCCTGTTCGAACCTGATATCTTGCGGAAGCAAATGAGCTAGCCATAATACATTTTTTCATAACAGTCACTGCCCAAAATGTGTTGATCAGGTGTAAGTCTGACTTCTGGACGTATACAGCAAAGCATATGGACTAGCTTCACGTTCAACACCCCAAGCAATGAATGCTGACGCTTTACGCTCAAGCCTCAAACACGTTTATTATCTCGCATACGATTCAAAATGATCAGGCGGTGTTGTTCTACGTAACAGCGACAGGTACTGCTCTGTCTATAAATTACAGGACAAAACAAAATACGGATTGACAAAAACTACACTGATTTGTACTATTTCACATTTCAATTTGGGGATTGAAGCTTTGTTTGGGGGGCTAAGCCCACAAAAAAACGTGGCGACGGGACTGAATTTTGGGGCACCTGTGTCGCTAGGCGGTAAACTTGCGGATATTTGTCTGATATCGCATATTCCGGTTAAACGAATACAAAAAATCTTGGCAATGTGGTTATGCAGTAAACTGGATTTGTCTGTACTAACATCGGAAATAACCGGAAAAGAATCCGAGAAATTTTTGAAAAACGCTAAAACTAAAAACCTATGAAAAATAAAAAGAATACTAAATACCGAAATACAAGCCAACAGGGGGGCCCATTTTTTGCATTTAGCCTGCCAGGGGGGGCGGCGCGCACCCCTGCCCCCCGTCAATTACGCCGCTGTGTACAGGGGGTGGAGTGAGCAACTGTAGATGTAAACGATAGGAGGGAAAATAGGGGCATCAACACAATATTACAAAAAGTGACAATGCGAAACGAAAATCAACAAGACTTCTGGCAAGATAGCAGGACGTTCTTATATTGTTTTCGAAATGAATAAGGCGAAAAAGATTTCAGATTTTCAGGAATATTAGACCAAATTTCGGGACCAATACTACTTTAAAGAAAGCTGGCCCAAGGACGTTTTCATTCTGGGTAAATAGTATTTTTGCAAAGCAGCCAGTCTTGTTTGATATTTGTGGACTGAAGCAATCTCAATAAAGTAGTTATCAAAGTGATTGGTAATCCACCATTATGAAAAGAGTGCATGAATTAGCAACTGACAAATGAAATGAGTGTGGTATAATTTAAAATTGTGTGCTTAGAATACAGAACGGCTGTCGTAGACAAATACAAAAGAGCGTTACCTAACTATTATGCACCAAGGTCAGCTCAAATGAAAACCCGTTAACTTTAAGTATAGTTTATGAAACAATAAGCATTTTACTCCCCTTTTCTTCATGTTGCCGGCAGTACCTAATGGTCGACCGACCAGTACTGGCCAGCCGCGCGGAAACTGACTGCTTTCTCAGTCTTTATGTTGGTAGATCGTATCCCATTTTTGGAGCTCTGCTCGGTTGAGATGATTAGGTTAACTGGATAACGCAAAAACGAGTAACTGCATGATATCTGTAAAAATAGTTTTTTAAGCCTTCAGTCCAGCTATGGCGATGGGTGTCGCTGGTCAAGCGCGATTGTAAACACAGCACACAGCAGAAAGCATAACCTACATCAATACAGTGAGCAGGAATTCGTGCAAAACGACTCCTAGGGAGAGATTTGTTTAAGGCGAAGCAAGGGTTGCTTATAACCCAGACGCATGACTTCGCCCTCCATGAAGGTTTTCCGCAGTACCACAGCAAATCAAGACAGCCAGACGCCACATAACGTTGAATTTCTCGTTTAAATAGGCGCGTGAACATCCCGTCCTTTTTTCACCGTGTCTGGGCTAAAATGTCGCATCAGTGGCGTCACCAGAAAGCATAGGGGGCACATGCCCCTGGGCTAAATTTTAGGGGGAACAAATGTCATTCTAGGAAGCTACCAAATGGCAATATGAAGGAAACAGGACTAGACGTCAAGGTTGGTGACGCTCATAGAAGTAGGGGAGAAAAATCATCCAAACGATTAAAAAAGTAATCATCTCCGCTTTCAAAAAACTTTGCACTAATTTCAAACTTTTCGCAGCAAGTCACAAGACGCCTAAGCAATTTTTGTCAACATTTTCGTAATATGTTTGGTGCGGCAGGCTGCGATCACCAGGTTTTGACGTTAGTATATTCATCTTAGAATTTATCTACAGAATTAAGCATATAGAGACTACGCTCTTCCACTAGGGCTAGTCTGTATTAGGCTTCAAGCCAGCAAAAAATTGCCGACGTACGTAAAAATCTTGGGTCGCTTTATACTTCACTTTTAATTGTACGAACAAACTTGATGTTCCAGACAAGTTGATTGTGATATGTGTCATTCATGATTGAGTGAGAAGTAGGCACTTAGAGCGAAATTAGGTGTAAATAACGATTATCAAAATGTACGGGTTTGGTAATTGCGTACAAGGAACGACTTGTTGGGAATAATAGCCAACGAAATCCATGGGCATCCTGAGGATTGTTTGAAATGTAAAAGTGCATTTTCATATTTCACTATCAGTCAATTGTGTAATGGTTTCGGCAGTATTCCACAAAAACAGGGGTCTTTAAACTTTTTTGTCCGAGGGCCAGATAAGCTATTACTCAACAGTCCGAGAACCGGACATCTTACGCGATGTGACTGTTTCGGGAAATGTTACATTCTACCAAATCAACATGTTTACGAAACTATATTATTTTTCTTTAATGGCAAAATGTATTCGCGGACCCTAGAGACCCTGCACTAAAGTAACACTGATAGAGCAAAAATTATTTTATCCCTGGCATTTTCAAGGCCGGTATGGGGGTTGGGCCATGTTTTTTTTCGTGTGGAATTGGCGGCAAGCGTGCATTTGAACTTTCTCATTTCAAACCACTTCCAGCCTTGATTCTTGACAGCTTTTCAGTGTTGTCAAAACTTGTTTGCATGCTGATTTACGTGGTGCACTGCTTTCACTGAAACATGCCCGCTAAGCTTGCTTTTTTCTATGATTTGGTCAAAAAATCATGGCTTAGTCTTATACCGTCGTCACCAGGTAAACGCATGCAAATCGTGGCATAATAAAGAGTTCAGTTCTTAAGAATTGAATCAATTTCGCCAAACGATTTAGTATTTTTTGGCATGGGGCAAGCTGCATGACCAACCGTGCCAGTTGAATCGACAGAAAATGAAAGGATTGATTATGCTTTTTTTCTTTTTTGTGTAAGACATCAACACTTCCAGCGTGAATATTTGAATGTTCTGAATTCAATCACGAGTGGCTCAGAAACAGTAAACACAGAAAATTAACCGTGCATGCATTTTTATACGCAATCTGTTGGGAACACAATTGTAAACGTAAATATCAAACATCTTACACTTGCCAGTAATTTGTTCGACCTAACGGACTTCGCAACATATTTAGAAACATTTTTCCTACTTTCAAAATTCTGGTTGCGACTCTGTCTAGTCACCTAGTGTAATTCGTGATGAAGAAGAGGTTGCTCTCGTGCAAAAATGTACGTAGGGATTTGAATTCGGCCATGTAGTTGCTATCGAAGATGGATGTATTGTCATAAATTTGTGTTGGTAAAATCAACCCGAGACGTTGAGCATGCACTGAGATGTAGGAAAATTCGCTTTTATTGGCCATGCTTGCCAGTTTTCAACGGAGCACAGAAACTTACGAAATGGTGTTCTAGGATTTACAGTCCTTTAAAGCAGGTAAAAACCAGCTTGACTTTAGTGATGCTTTAAACTTTTTTAAATTAAGGTCAGAAAATACAGCATGATTCTCATTTGTTGTGCCTGTGCTTATGTTGTGATCCTGTGTGGATACATTTAATCTTGTTAAATTATAACAAAGGCAACTTCTATTTATACGTTTTGATACAATCTTAAACATCAAATCTCCATTAAATGAAAATAGTACTGCGATAAAGCCTGTTGTCCAAAGATTTTATGCTCCTCCGTGGCAAAATTAAGATGATTATTGTCAATGCGAGATTGGATATAATTCATTTTGAAGTGTCCGAATCTTCAACGCCACATAAGACAGTCCTGCCCTATGTTTGAATTTCTTTGAAAGATCTCAGTTGCATGACCTTTTTGCACTTCTGTGTTTCCACAAACCTGATCTTCGGAAAGACTACAGAGCAGCACAGCGACAAAATACGCTTCCCGAAGTTTATGATTGTTGATCGACGGTAAGTGAGATAATTGTTAAAAATCATGATATATGACTTTAACGGCTTACAATATTTGGCTTCACTAAAGTAACATTATAAGAAAACTCGGGAGAGAACAGTTACTGCAACTTTTAATAAACCCACCTGTTCTATTTTTGCTAGTTGCTCAGCAGGCCCGTAGCCACGGGGGTATTCGGAGGCAGTGCCCCCCAAACCTTTTTGTGACCCCCAAATTTTGTTGTGCCTAAAAAAATTTGTTTTGAACACAAAATACAAACAAAAATCTTGCCCCCTAAAAATGTTTTTTGTCTCCTTAAACGTTAAAACCTGGCTACGGGCCTGTTGCTCACTACTGTCTTCGAAACATCTGTTCTGTGATGAAAGTCGTCAGACCAGGCACGGTCCTTATTCTTTACGTCTTTGTGATGCTGCGAGACTGGCGCTGCTTTGACAAAAGTTGCTCTCGTTTTATCATAAAAGAGAGCGAGAACACCTGTACAATCCAATTATTTGGTCTACTTTTTATTCTGCCACTTACCACTTTCTAGAGCTGGCGGATATTCCGGGGTTCTTACCGCCCTGACATCAGCGAAATAACATAATTTTTGATACGTCTTTAACTTGAAACCGTTGTTATTGATACCTTGATCAGCTTGCAATGGTTCTAAACCATACAAATAGACTTATTTTTCTCAACCTTTTCTCTGCAAAATTGTTTGCATAAAAGAATGCAATTGCATGTATAAGACCTAAAAGCGAGAACTACATTTTCTGTTGGACACATTAATTTGCTTTTGATGATTTTGACTATTTGCAATTGTTCAAGTGACATAGCTGATAAAAGGAGCTCAAATTACTGTGACAATCGGGTAGTTTCACACTTATGAAAATATCAAAGGTTTGTCAAACTGCGAAGGCCCAATAAAACAACAACATTTTTGTGCATAGCAATGTACCCGCGGTGTGACTTTCCGTGCTTGTTCTTACGTGAGGTGTCATGCATCACTTACTTCAAGAGTCTCCACAGATAAAATCTGTTTTTCGCTCCATTTACGGACCACTAGCCCCGGTTTTAGCGCGCGGACTGAGGAAATGAGTCGAAGCAGACCTTCGCTTCCGAGTTCTTTGCGCCCCGCCAGTTTTGCGTCAGTTCTTTCAGTTTATTGCAGAAACAAAACAGATCTTGACTGCTTGTGCACGTCTATTCAGTGAGAGTTGTAATAAGAAAAGCCAGTTTTTTGACGTTGTGTTGGTCTTATATCAGTTTCTTCGAGTGCCAGATCAGTCTAATTGCAACTCCAGCGAAGATAATTGCGATACAAACAGATGTAGAGCGGTTGTGCTGCTCGTTATTGTAAATATCGCCAAGGATTTTTTATATTGTTTCTTGACGTTTTTCTCTGAATACCTGCCCTGCGTTCGTACAGTACATAGTTATGCAGTAATGCAGCACGCTCGGCGAGAAAAGGACAACAAAAGTAACTTTGATTTTATTCGGTCGAAATGTGACAGACCTTTGTATCACTTTTGAAAAGTAACCAAGATGTTAACTTGACACTCTCATATTTGCCGCATTCCAAATCCTGATGTTCATCAACAGCCTGATGCTCCTGTGAAGTGCAGGCCAGCGGCTGTGGGTGAAACCTGAATTTACTCAGTCCCTTTCCCAGGGCCTCAGTGAAATTTTAATATACTATAGTTGATTTGTGGATGATGCTTGAGATATGCGAAAACTTTAGTACATAATCTTTTAAAATAGGTAAATCACAAGACTCTATTCGCACGTATTGAATGCCTGCCTAATATTTCGTCAACCACTGGGGTACAAGCGTTAGTGCTTCTCCTGTCTAGAGAAAACACTTAGTACCTTGAACACAATCAGCCGATTCGAGCAGTTGTTTCTGTGCTTGGGGAGTGAAAACATGTTGTGAGAGCTCAAGTTAGGACGGTGGTGTAGACACGTTAATGAATCCTGAGTAAAAAAAGCTCTGGCGTGATAAGTGAAAAAACTGGTCGCAGCGCTGTGATGTAATGCGCGCTGTGTGATTTTAAGGATGCGGCGAACATTTCGTTGGGTCCTGCATGTAATGCTTGTATAAACAGGTTGCTAATGGTAAAGAATTCGTCATAGATTACTTTCAGACTTGAGAACAGAGCGTGTTTAGCTGAAGCGAAATGCCATCGAATTGTCTGGACAGCAGATCAAAGTGCTGCAGTTTGGCTTCGCAGTTGCATGTTGGCTTCACAGGTGCAGCGGACATCACATAAGATAAGGAAGCTTGTAGTCGAAGCGTGACCCTTTTGAAAAGTCTAGCTGGACGTGGACACAAAGGGTTTGATTTCCCCTGATCCATGTGGAGTAGACCGCCTAGCTCTCATCGCTTGATCACTGCCTTTTCCGTTAATTGAACTCACTGATTCCCTTCCACCAACGGGGTTTATGCTTTCCTAAAATTATCATTATGCTACAGCACGTATGACAGCTTTGGGAGGTTCGTTCTTCCAGGATTGCAGAACATCTTATTTTGCGCAATATCTTTTCACAAAGATAACAAATTTAAACGCATTATCCATCACTGTCCTACCAATAAAGTTTTACTTGAGACAGATGAAATTTGCTCACAGTGCAGTTAACCTTTCCCACCGGCTTCTAGCAAGTTTGTGCACTTTCTGGTATAGGATGATTTTCATGCTAAACGTTCGTGACGGTTGTAAATAAATCTGTATTTGCGACGAAAAGAGGATGTTTGGCAATGATGTTGTATTTGGTGTTGTTTCGGTCATATGTACTGTAATGTATCAAAACATCAACAGCTCACCTCCAATATTCTTGCAAAGCTGAGAAACTATTTCCCTCAATTTTGTTTTTTACATACCTTACCTAATATGGCATTTACGTACAAAGGCAAGTTGTTGAACTTTGCATGTTTCAAGTCAGAAACCTAATTTATTTTCTAAGTGAATCTGTATGTCGCTGCAGTAGTTCTAAGGTTAGTTGCTTTCATCGTGAAGAAGTCGATATATCGACTGCATGGGATTTTTGAATTGGGAAATGCCGGTCAAGATGTAATCTAAAGTAATAAAAACTACGTGACCTGCAAGACGTAGTCTTGGGCAATCACTCAAATCTTGTTTGAAACAAAGGGACCTTGCTTGCGACAAGCTTTCGCAATCTTCTGGACCAGCTGGCCTGGTGGTTGGTGTGTCCGATTTGGTGCTGGTATGTTTGGTTTCGACTCTAGACCGGGTCTTTCCAAGACCTTGCAAACTGCTTCTACACCTGGCACAGCGTACAGAAGAGCTGCAGAGACCATCTCTGTTTGTGTTTTATCCGTTACGTTCTACTGTTGTCTCTCGAGTTTCTACAATTGCACATGTCAATCATGCAAATATGGCCCGGTGCTACTACACTTAACTGTTGTACAGCGCCAGAATGCCAGTAAAATCAATCGCAATCTTCCTTTCAAGGAATAACTATTGCTTTCCGACTGTTTGCGTTTTCTGTAAGTGTTGTTGCCTTCCGAATGTTTGCGCCTTCTGTAAGCCCCCTGTGCAGTATTGTTTTCTCCCCTTTTTAGCTGTGCTGACTACCGCATGGCCTATATTGAAAACACAGCATTGTGACATATCTCAGTTCGCTTGAAACTCCTGTGGCCTTTATTTAAAAAAATCTTCTATGTCGAATAACGAAGAATTACAGTTTACATTAGCTTTACTGGACCTACGTCTAAATCTTTGTTCATAGAATGAATAAAAATTTTATGAAACGCACCTCACACTCCCCGTTGAATTCTTAACATAACATCCATGGACTTTTGAAGGTCCGTTAGATAATTTCCTAAAATCGTTGATAATAATATGCATTCCAATGGTAACTTGAAACACTGCTCTCCACACTTTGAGATTTAAAAATCGTTAGACTTTTTCTCCTTCGATATGCTTCTTGAGCAATTTTATTGAAATCGTGAGTTACGTTAAATGAAGAATCGTAAACTTTGCCTTGATTTCGATAAACAAAACTTAAATAATAATTCTGCTTTACTTATGTTCTTTCCACAACATGTACGTCGTGTGCAAAATTGATTTCATTTATTGGTATTTCATACATTCCGGATAGATAGTGATATTTCTCCCAAATATTTCAACTTTCTGAAAGTGTAGCTCGAGGAGAATCAAAAAAATTCTGGTGCACCATCCAGGGGTGGTCATATGGTGGTTTGTTTTGAACTCATTTAAATTTTGAACTTTTCCTCTGTTTTTATTTTTGAAATTAAAATTATTACAATCAACTTTCACCTTGAAGCAAACTAACATGCTTTAAAAGACTCCAATACTGCTGCCACAAACTCAACACCGAAAAACTCAGCACGGGCGATTTCATGTTTTGTAACATGTGAGAGCGTGCAAATGCTCTAAAACAAGAGTCGGCAATCTACGGCCCGCGGGCCGCATCCGGCCGGCCAAGCAAAATCATCTGGCACGCAGCCTCTTTACAAATTGTAGTAACTGCATGGCCTGCCTAGTGTTATTATATTTTATGAATCTGCCCACCTTGCAACTTCTTGCATTGCATACTTATGAGGCACTACTTATCAGAAACCGCACTGTAAATGTACTGAATGTCGTATTTTGGACTTTCATTAAACAGCCAATGGAACGGAATTGGTGTAAAATTATGTACGGCCCACCATACCTTGCAGAGTTTGTTTTTGGCCCGCGACTAGGGAGAGATTGCCGACTCCTGCTCTGAAACGTTTATTTTTCAGAATAACGTTTAGGAAGTTGTTCAGCAGTGAAATGAGCTGCTGATTTCCTTGCACCTACAAAAATACTTAGAAAATAGCTGTTTTTCTTGTTCGTCGCCAGCCTTCCTAAAATTAGAAAATCACCGAAACACGATAGGTTGTAGAAATGTGTTTTGGTCAGAAACGATGTATAGGTAAAAGTTTTATAGCGCGAAGCGAAGTTGAGCAAATGGAAAACTGCATCCGCAGCTCAGTTTTTCTGCCACAGATATGAGCACGCAGTTATTGAATGACAAACAAGGGATGAAAAGCGCAGTGTCTGTTTTGAGTGCTAATTATGCGTGAAAAGAAGGGCGAGGTCTTCTGGAACTTTAAACTGTTCGAAGTTCAGAATAGCATTGTTGCAAGTTTCTCCATGAGACCTTGCACGCTTGAATGGAAACATTCAGTTTGGGCCCATTTAGCTGTATTGATAGCTTAAAAATGTCAGACCTTCGTAAGAAGTAAGGTTGCGATTTCTAACTGTGGTGACAGTTTTACTTTCCGACTGTAACTAAGGTTATTTTGCTTTATTTTGTGATGCAGAAATCACAACTGAAATGCAATTTTGTCCAGGTGAAACTTCACGGCGCAAATACCGTGTGTTCAAAACGATTCGCAACGCGAAATTAGAAAGAAGGATTTGGTTATATGTTCCTTGCAGCCGCATGTTCCTCCGTAGTCCATTTCACTTTAGTGCCACTCACATGACACCTTGGCTGCACTTTGATCTCGACGAATTCCTGAGATAAACCCCAGGTTCCTGAAGTCTTAATGCGGTACCATGCATGCTTCGGCGCTTGCTTTGATGACAAACGCGAGTTTCTGCTGTGACGCTCAGAACCGAGTCAAGCGGAAATTTCAGCTAGACTTTTCTGTTGATGATTACGATAATAACAACTGCAGCCAGTTGCAATACATCCAGTTGGTAAACAGGCAGCTGGAGTAAGCTTGCCTTGCTAATACTAGTGTTAGAGCAAGGTCTCAAACAAGTATAACAATGCATTTTGAGTTCTAATTCGATCGAAGAAATATTGCTAAGTAGCTGCGCTTAGAGTTGTACACTCATCAAATACTTGAATTTTGCCCAATTGTGACATTACTTTTTCTCAACCTTTTCCAATGTTTTCTTTTTCCTGTGAAAATGTATGAACTAATTAACAAAGATCATTATTACACTTTTCCCAACGTTTGCCAAATTTCGTCCAAATTGAAGGATTTTGAGAAGTTTTGGGAACACTTTGCAAAGTTTCAAACGTTTTTTTTCCGATTTTCGTCTATTTTTTCCCGTATTTATGGACCATTGACCAATTTTTCACGTTTCTGAACTACCAGAATTCAGTTGCCCTACCTGCTTCCCACTATGGTTTAAATATAGTCTTGTGTCACCATATGAAGTTGAATGTAGTATGCAATAGTTGTATTTTCATGACATAAATCGATTCATTGACGAACTTAAAGCACTTGTCGCCATATTAAATGTTCCCAACATTGTCCGCTACAATTGCTCGATTACAGATTTTCATGTCTTGGAACTAATCACAGTTTTGCAGAAAAAGCTGTCGAGACCGCCTTTACAAATCAGTCGACGGTGCTGTTCTGTTGGCTTGCCATGCGTTCCGCACCGTCGCGTCGCTTTGTCGGCATAAAGTTGACGCATTTGGTTTGTTCGCAGTTTCACCCAAACCCATGACTTAATGGGCTTTTACAAAAATTGTTGTTTCTTAAACATAATATCTCTGCCAGTGTTGTCTTCGAGTTTATGCACAACTCAGCCTGTGACCTCCATTTTGCGTGACCACTATTCATGATACAAGGTTTAGCATTTTTATGGAGAAATTCAAGATTTGTTGGGCAGCTCCAGTACTATTGCCACCGATGAATATGACCAAAAACTAATAAAACGCTTTGAATGAGGGTAGCTTGGAGAAAACAAATCGGAAATAAATTTTTTTAGATAGCAATATGAGTTTTCCTGAGTTGGTTACGTCCATATTCGTCTTATTTTTTGTCGACCATGACATTATTTGCCCCACCGCCCACGCGGGTATATGATTCACTTCCGAAACACGTTGGCTGAGAGATTTTGTAGAAAACCTGCTGAAGATCTCGCCAAGAAGCATTGGTGATAACACATTTTCAGTTAAGTCTGTATTTCAAGCATTTAATTTTATGTGCTGAACGTGTCCGGTTGGATTTATAAAATCTTCATTAAAGCAAATGTTGCGCAGTTGCAAACGAGTCTGCGATTAGTGGTCCTGACCAGAAAACACTTTGCACGGCATACTACTCAGCGCGTTTACACTGACAGCGTCAGATGCTGGCTTTGTATAGAAACTGTTTTTTTGACGAATTGTCACACAACGCTTGATCGTTCAGTGTTTGACGATCCGCTTAGCAAATCCCAAGACTCGTCTAGTTTAAACCAAGATTGTCTGTTCTGTTTTTGGGAGCAACAAACATGGGTAATGGGTTGCAATAGGAATTGACAGATTTTATACCTTCTGGCTGACAGCAACATCCTACATGTTGATACTATTTTTTTTATCAGTGGCCAGGAGTTTCACCCGAAGTGGGATATGTCACAACGCTGTGTTTCATCGTAGGCCATGCGGTAGTTCGGGTAGCTGAAAAGGGGGAGCGAAAAATCCCTAGACTCGCCTCTTTAAATACTATTTGTGCAAAAATACAGAAGTCGAGAAAATCAGACCAAATTTGAGAAATAAGTACAACTGCACAATTCAAGGATACGAAGAAAGAAGCGCCGTCTGACAAGCTGAGTGTAGTTGATTATTTAAGCCAGCAGAGTTTTTGTGCACCTAGAAGTAAAAAGATAAGATGATTAGTGAACAAATACTGTTGAAGAAACAACTGAAATTTTTTGCAATGATCATGTTCAAGGAATAAAGCTACATCTAGGATAGAACCAACGTAAACTTGCACCCATTTCCAGAGTGGAGAAAAATCGTTCATTTTCGCCAAGCTCACTTCACTGCCTCCGCACCATTACTTCAGCACCGCTTGTGTTAATTCATTGAAACACGTGGCAGCCATTGCATTGTCAATATTTACGGGCAGCCGTGGCCATGCAAGTTTTGTGTCTTGATTTAAATCTCGTGCGAAAAAGCACCCGCCTTTTTATTAGGTTATCGAATTTTTCATACACCTGCAAGTCAATCGTTTTATGTTTTCCCACAGCTTCACAAGAGTGCTTTTTGGCGTAATGTAGCGGCTCCCAGGGAATTTCTGTCGATTCTGAGCCAGCCAAGATGCGTTTTTATGCCAACGAAATGAAATCACTTGTGCACGTGCAGACGCTGGGAGTAATTATTTGTTCAAAATGTGCCAGGCGAAGTGCACCTTACTGATGTCAGAAAAGTTTTGCTGTCGTGATAAAATGAAAACTTGGGTAATATAGTCGATGTGAAGTTTTCAGAGTTAGGCTAGGCCTTTTTATTCAGTGTACCTAATCCGTAAAATACTTTTTCACGTTTACGGCTTGCCTACAAAAAGAGATAGCTTACTTAACGCCATTTTGTACGGCCGCATGTTTTTCTTAGTCCGCAACTGCGAGTAGTGGATTCTTTGGGAAACAGGTTATGTTCGTGGTACAAACCTTAACTTGGATAGCCATAGCGAGAATTAAAGGCCAGACTTTGTCATGTGCAGTTACAGTAAGCAGCGCTGCGTGGCCCCAATTTACGCAGCAGTTGGCGACCAGTACTATCTGTGGCTGCATATTTCAACGATTCGCTGTTGTTACGCTCCCGCGCGGCGCTCCGAGGATGCGGTCGAGCGAAATTGCTGGGCGCATTTTTTGCTAAAGTAAGTGGGCGAGCTACTGCGGATTTGCTAGTTTTTATCCCCTGTAGTTCAATCAACAGCCAAAGTCCAGCTGCGATGCTCCTCTGCGGCAAAAGAAGCAGGTCATACCCCAATCCCCGCTATGTTCGGGCTGAAAAAAGGTGGCTTTGCGCGAGGTTGTTGCGGTAGTAGTTTTGAATTTGTAATATGCAGTTGTTGCGATAGTGCATGACTGAAAGGGGTGAAACGTGCAAACCACCTTCTGTAGAGAATTGCGGCAATATTTTGCTGTTCACATCGGCTAATTTGGCATTTCGAGTTTTTTTTCTCTTAATGACGAATGTGATGGAAGCTTGCGCTTTGCAATTGTAATTTGCGTGCAGCAAGCCGTACTTGAAGAAATGCCGATGCCTGAGTTAATTTCTGCTCATGCAACTGGTTTATGCTTTCAATTCAAACAAAAGCCTGTTCGGCTTATACGAATGCTATGGTTACATACCTTTTTACTGAAGCGGACTGTACTGGTTTTGTTGGTGTATCAACTGCTAAAAATGCTTGCCGAACAACAGAAAATCGGTTAAGGCAGACCGTCGTTGATTGTTAAGAAACACGATACTTCGTCGAGTTTGTCGTTCCAGCGGGCCTTGAGGAGCTGTGCTCGACCGATCTTGAAATAGTTATCTGGCCGCTTCCGTATTTAAAGTCGACTTGAGTCACATGACTGCTTTGAGTTATAAAGAAAGTTACGAACGTAGAAAAACATCCCAGTGTTCTTGCCAGGCTTTTTCATTCTGAAAACAGAAAAAAAGTTTTGTGAAGAAACGTCAACTACTGTACACGCTGAAAGGCGATAAAACGCGAAAATGCAGGTTCAGAAAATATTGTTGCTTCATCATAATTTGTTCAACGGAATATTTTAATAAGAATGAAAATTTTGTTAATAATTTTTTTTCTGCTGCCCTTCAGATGATTATATTCCACTTGCATATTGGGCTAATCATGATGTAGTTTAATCGTTTGTTTCGCTTCGGATTTTGCATAATGGTGTTTCGTAGGGATGGTACCCCTGCGACCCTCACCAGAGGAAAAGCGGTTATGAAAATGAATGAATGAAGGGGTATAAAAATGAATGAATGTTTCGTGATGGTTTCCTTCTTGATTTCTTGATTTTAAGTATTTGTATGTATATGCATTGAAAAGTTTCTACAACGTTTTTACCAACAGATTGTAGTTTGCACGATATCATTGCAAAATTTCTTGTTTCTTACTCCGGAATGTCGCGTTAATTTCTGCATGTCCATAGAGTTCTTGACTTTTATGGAGAAGCACTTGTCAAACTTTAACCTGACGTTGCGTACTCCAGCGCCTCGCAAACACCACCTCGACTGCTTGCACAAGTCATAAATCGACTTTGTGTTGGGGATTGATTTTATACACGCGTGGCCGGTTCAAGTCAGTCGGAGAAATGTCGCCGGCGCGTACTTCGGGATTACTGAAGACTGTTTCCCTGTTGTTGTTGACTGTTGTGCCCGCTGTCCTCTGCAGAACGCGGGGCCGCGAGTTCGCTAGTAGAAGAGCGCCAAAGCATCAGGTTTACGAAGAGGACTACCACTGTGAGCCCATCGAAATCGATGAGTGCAAAGGAATCGGATACAACTACACAAAAATGCCCAACAGCTTGGGCCACGAAAGACAAAATGAAGCGCAAATGGGATTAATTATGTACCAGGCGCTTATCCAGTACAATTGTTCGTCAGAGCTATTGTTTTTCCTTTGTGCTGTTCACGCTCCTATGTGTAACGAAGAAGTACAAAAACTTATTGGCCCATGCGAAAGCATGTGCCGCTCAGTGAAGTCAAACTGTGAGAAAATCATGGAATCATTCGGATATCCATGGCCCAAAAGTCTCAACTGTTCCTTATTTCCACGAAAAAACACTATGCTGACTATGTGCATGGAAGGAAACGAGATTGCGCAGAAGAACCCTGAAACCAAGAAGCCCTCGATACCAAAACCCAACAGATGCAGGTGAGAGTGCTTCGCATGGTCAATTGTAGCAGTTCTCATATGGGTTCAATTGTTTCGCTTTTCAACTGGATGATTCGGACTCAGCAGTAGGGATAAATAGCGAGGACAGTGTAAGCACCTCTGACTTGTAGACTGTCAGATTAGTGCAAGTGAAACAACCACTGGACTACGAAAGACCCAGTGGCTACTCAACAGTGTCTTGTCAGAACCGATGTCCAGTTTTTTCCACTGACATTAACTGATAATGTTTGCTGGGTTTATATCCAAGCTTAGGAGATATTGCATTTCAATAACATTTATGTCGTCTATATTCAGCTGCACGCGATAATATGAACCTTTTTCGAACTGTTCTTTCTATTACGACTTGCACGACACACCAAAGTTTTAGTATTCCAAAATTTTTCACATTTCAAAAGTGAAAGACGGTGAAGTTCCACTTTGATTCTGCTGCTCCCATTCACATGTGAAAAACATCAACGTTTTTACATCATACCAGGTTTTTTTTAAGGAAAATGTTAGGGACCCGGTATGGATCTGTAGGGACCCGATTTCTCTGATCTTAGGGAACCGATTTTCTGAGTTTAGGGACCCGATGATAATTTTTTCTGATTCTAGGGACCCGATTTGAAATTCTAGGGACCCAAATCG
>JGI24021J15306_10003574_pt1 | contig 17619 bp, 14 predicted proteins | sample Ectturendosymbi1_FD_15306 | JGI IMG/M metagenome (IMG submission 15306)
CCCCTTGCGTACACCCTTGTTAAGGCCAACCAACGTGAGACGAGGTCAGAAAACGGCCAAATAAATGTTTTCGGCCAGCCAACAAGAAATGAGGCCAGATTTCTGAAATTTGGCCTAAAAAAGGCCAATCTGGCAACCCTGATTACCGGCTTCCATTGTCAATTACATATATGAACGCAATCAACATCTGGCAAGAGCAACAGAGAAATACTTCATTCTGCACTCGAATCCTTTCCATCACAAATGATCAACTGTTTCTCCTCCCAGCACAACTCACCTTATCGCATTTCGTGTACTCATCACCAATGCATTGCAAACGAGTCAGTGTATTTCGCGACTAACACGCCAGATATTGCTATGGTATTACTACGAGGGTACTAAAATTTTGAAAACCACTAAGTTTCAGGTAGACTTTTAATTTAAATGGAGAAAGTTGCACAACATTGAAAAACAAGATGGCAAGTTGCACAATATTAAAAAAAGATGTAGTTTATCTGATTAGCAGTTATTTGTTATATTCGTGTCACCGCGAGCTGCGAACAAAACTGAGAAACATAAGACGGAGTTCAAATTGCATCAAGCTGAATGTCAAAAACTGCATAGGTTTGCTTGTAGCTGTTGGAAAACAATAAATGAAATTATCAATGTCGTTGCTTTTAGGAGTTGAAGGATATTTGGACTAAAATTCGAATTTAATCGCACTTGCTATCGTTTCAGATTGAACATTTCGTTTAGACCTTGAAGAAACGACTTCTGGTACAATTAACAATCTTTTCCCATCCAGTATTTTTTTCAGATGCTCTGTTGATTAGGTAACCAGACGTCCAGTTTTTTTTGGGGGGAGCCGTGTTCCGGTGTCGCAGCCAGTTACGTGCTTGTGCCGAAAAATCGAGATGGGCTGAATCGAACACAACAGTAATGGTCGTGAAATGTTCCAGAAACTTCTCCCCTACGTTTCCGGTAAAACCGCGAACCCATTTTTGCAGTTCGTTTAATTTTTCGGGCGAAACGTGACAAATTTCGATGTGTACAAGACGAAATTGCAGGCCTTGTTCGAATTCCGATGCACTAAAATTTGCATGACCGTTATTTGAAAGTTTCACGAATTAACTCGTGCAAATACCCGATGCGAAAGACCAATTTGAAGCAAAATATTTTTATGAAAAAACGAATTTTATTTAAAAAAGGCCAATTTTACTTGTTTGTACCATTTGAGCGACACCTACTGACCCGAAACCCAGATCAGAATCGCTCGTCTTTCCTGGTTGAGGTGAACACTTTTGTCCAGGTAGAGGTACGTTAAATCTGTCAGTGGCCACGGTTCGAACACTCAACCTTCCAACTGAGACGGGGACACCGTACCACCGAGTTACCGCAACCCCCCACACCATGGCCACTGCATTTATTAGTGATCTGAAACTAAACTTATTGCCATTTGTTTTTTGATGATCTAAAATCGTTGCAGTTGAATTTTTAAGCGTTGAAGATAGAACAACTTGAAATTGTTCCAAGGTAATAAAACTTTCATGGCACCAAAAATTATATTTTCGTTTGTGAACGCAATTTCTGGACACAGTGATTTCAACTGGCAACGAATCTGGCAGAAAAAGAACGAAATTTTGATAATTTCACGCGCAGTTCGGCCACAATGCAACATAGAAAAAATTGTTCCCGTTTTGCACTCATCAACGCAGTCATGTTAGGTATGAAGTCGTTAAAACCAGGGTTTGGTATTATTTTGAAAAACTTTGACAGATTGCCAAAAGACTTTCTTAGCAGCTTTTTTGTATTTTGATAAAAACATTTGTTTCTGGCAAATTCTTTCCAACTGTTTTATCAAACATTAAACCATCACTGATAGGAGGAAGTTGACGAGTTGTTACAGCCGCTCATCGCAACCTGGGTTGCCAGACTCCCCCTCAACAGCATGCGTTGTTCGACAACACGCGCCGATGTTCCATCCTCTGCAAGCAAAACGTATTTAAAGTATATAAATAATAGAGTAACCGGGCACGGCGCATGTCGCAAAGACATGACACTTTTGGAGGCGCGAGAAAAAATGTACTTCGAAGTTTCAAAACGGTTCGACCGTCTGCGCGGTGATTGCAACTGCAATCCATCAAATTACTTCAAGCTTTCACAACATCGGTTAGTCTGCAGTGGAAGCGGAAACCGAGACCGTAGCCAGGTTTTAAGGTTTCGGGGGAAAGGCATTTGTAGGGGCCAAGATTTTGTTTTCATTATGTGTTTAAAACAAACTGTATAAAATTTTCCTGGGCACAAATAAAACTTGGGGGTGCACAAAAAATTTTTAGAGGGGCACTGTCCCCGTGGCTACGGGCCTGTGGGAAACATGACCTGGTTTCCATTCGTTGTGTCTTCACTAATCTCACTCAGCGGCCAAAATATGATGTTGGATTAAACACATCAACCTGAGGAGCTGAAATTTACATTCTCATTTACAAACTGAGCAAATATCTGAGGAGCTCGAATGCTGGTATTGTTTAACATCGTCTATTTCTGACCTGTTTAAAATCAAATATACAAAAAAACACGTTTGCAGTGGGAACCATTTGCTTTGAAAGGTTATTCTCCATTAAAAAAAATCTCTCTAAAAACCTGCTGTAGTTTATCTAATCAGCAGTAGGTGGCGTATTAGAGATTTTAGTAGAACTTTCACATTTGAGAGGAGTTCGTAAGAGACGGGCAACGCTGAAATAATAACGTTCGACATTTGCAGGCGTTCGGTTTCATTTGCAGTGCAACAAACCAACGCCTCAAGGCTAATCTTTCATAAAGACAACAAACAGCATTGTTGTAAAGAAAGGAAAACAAAACACAGAACATTGGTCGAGGCGACGAGTAGAAAAAGGCGGACCGCAGTATGCTTGCTTGCAGTTGAAACAAACATAGAGAATGCAAATGATACTGATCTTCACTTGTTGTTTGACTACGGTTAATGCATAGTTTTAGGACCAATCGTCGCATTTGAAACATCTATGCAAACGAGCGAAATAGTTTCTCAGCAACCGGTCAATGCCTTAGATTTCTTACATGTACACGCCACAAGGATCAAGATAAGGTGTTGAGAGGAACGTAAGGAAGCGCCTTTACAATTACGGAAGAGACAATGATACTGCGAACGGCTCATTTCACCGTTTAGCCGCTAACCGGACTGTGGAAGGAAACACGCGCACCTCTGAGTCGAGCTTCAGCAACTCACCTGGGAAGTTCTTCCGCATCTTTGACTGTCATGGGAAGAGCGGCGCCTTTCGTTTCGGGGAGGAAGGCGAAGGAGATCGCGCTCACTGCAATCGCTACCGCTGTACCGATAGATGGCGCAAGAGTGCTCCCGTTTTCACCTGAGCACATGACAAAATGAAAGTGCAGCGATGCCGTTACAGTGGCCATTAACCGTCAAGGTACCGATGGCCATTTTTCATGCTCTAACCGCAGTAACAGTTGAGGTTAGCCGCGACTTTGATAAACTGCGCAGCCTCTTGTGAATCTTCGTGAGCCAATCTACCGGAGATTACCATGCTCCTGCTGTTAGCTTTTTGGTTAACTTACCCCACTAAAAAGTTGCCGATGTTCGAGTATGCAGTCGCGCCGAAAACAAACCTCCTCCCTTTTGCAATATTGATGGCGATGCTACTTTTAGCTGAGCGTCAAAGTCTTAGGCCATTTGTTCCAACCCTCTACTTGCACATACTGGAGGGCCCTAATTTTTCTCGCTTACGCCAAATCACCAACTTGTTACGCTTCATAAAATGCAATATCTTGAAAATGTGACGTGAAAGAAAATTCTGGTTTTCTGTTTGGGGATTGTTACCTTTCCAATACCAAAATGCTGTTGGTCTGCGAGTTATGATGTAGGAGGAGACTTTAACCCCCAACCGCCTGCTCCTACGTGGACCCAAGGTTGGTGGCGGCTGCCCTCGAGCAACGGTTTCAAGGATATATCAAACTCCTTTCTGTTTACGCGTTTCTGAATGGGCCACCGCGGATTCCAGTTTCGATTCCAGGTGAAACAGAAGCGCGGAGCACAAGTCTGACGTTGGGCTTTTGTTTCTTTTTCTACAAAGCTCAGCGTCAGCGGCAGTTATATAACCGAACCTGCGTAAATAATAAACGGAGCAAAGAAGCCTCCCAGCCTGGCGCCGATCATGTTCATCCCAAGCACTGAGTGCCGCGACTTCGTGGGAAAGAGTTCTCCGGTATAAACATAAACCACATTGAATGCGACGGATATTGAGAGCTGGCAAATCATGGACAGTCCGGTGGCCAATTCGCCGCTGTCTGCAAACACAAACAAGATGGCAATTGTCTAGCAAAGAAAGCTGCGAATAAGCGAGTCGTATGAACTGCAAGTGCTTCCAAACGATAAAATTGGCGAAATTGGGTATTAGTTACGGCTCTTTATGCTCCGCAGGCCTTAGACCCGGGAAAAATCAACTGTGTGTTCCTCTGAATTACCTCAGCAACCATAAAACTCTCAACGTGAAGCGACGTGCTGTAGGTAAACGATGTCAATTACAGAACACTCACATGTAGTGGCAAACGATGCAATCGTCATGAAAACTGCTGTCAGTGCCATGAAACCTATGTAGCTCTGTCGACGACCTCTCGTCTCCACGGCCAAGTAAAAGATCAAAGTCGCCCCGAACTCAGTTAAGCCACCGTAGAACATGTTGAGAAACCGGTCGCCAGACAAGTTGTTCATGTTCAGCTTCATAGCATAATAGGACATTGCTACCATCAGCCTGCGACAACCACAGAGACAACTTAGAATATTACTGAGCAGTTTTTAGTTGGATTTGTTCGACTTCCATGTGTAAAAATGGCTGTTCAAAAACAAAAACACGTGCTAAATTTGTTCTAGCGAAAACAAAAACTATCTGCAAACAGGCGTTCTACAGCGTGCTGCGTTGTAAGTACGATGCATTTGATATTCATGGATATTGCCATTCGGCGGGAAGTTAGGGGTATTTTCACCCTTGATCTGAAGAAACTGTGAAAAAATCAAGGAAACCTTGGTAAAATACGAGCAACACAGCATAAACGTGCTTGGATACAGATTTCTGGAAAGAACAATGAAAAAATATTCTGTCCTCTCAGAAATTTTCTTGTGAAGAATGTCTCGAAAAAATTGAGCAGTGAAAATAATCATTATTAGTCGTTTGCATAGTATTGCGTCAAAATCCGCAAGTATGGGCAAAAGAGAAAAAACGTGAGCAGAAATATGACAAGTTGGGTGAAGTGTCTTAGGATTCCCAAACAAATTGGTTCCTGTATGGCCATGCTCACGGAAGTGAATATTTCCTTACGAAGCGCAATCAGCTTTGAATCAAACTTTAAATATGAGATGCTGATCCAAGCCAGCTGCACTTAACGCCCCACGATCTACGTGCAGCACATGCTTTTCGCAGATATCCGCATTAATCTGTTAGTGCGAACAGTCACTTGAATATTAATTCGGACAAGAATGGGCCCGGATACGAAGATAATGCCCAGGCTTGTCCATGGGCACAGTTTTCGGTCCCATCCCATGGCAAATTGTGAATATGACATCCAACGGAATTCCCACGAAACTAGAAGTACAAAACACATTATATCATGTACATGTCTAATGTCTAGCATCCACAGAACTATGGCAAAAGTTACCCAAACAGCTTAATTAAGGGGTCAATCACCAGTGTGCGATTACTTGTTTAGATGTCACCTAAAAAAAGGGCCCAATAACCATATTTTCTGGGACTTGCATCACTACGCCATGGCACTAAGCCTCTTTGTCCAATATTTAGCGTGTTGTTAGCATAATGGCGTTCGACTTCAGAAATGTCCTGCTGTATGATGTTAAAATTAATGACAACGGGACATGTGACGAATTTCAAGTCCACTGTCCCATCCCATTTGACAAATTCCCTTCCCATGGACAATTCCCATTTCCATGAGAAAGCCTGAAGAAACAACGCGCACTGTTCTCGTTTCCAACTGTTTACATGTTTTCTCTCGCGCAAGCAGGACTCAATAGTAGGAGCGCAACTAAGGGGGCAACCGGGCAATTGTGCCCCCCGAAATGTTCAAAAACAAGTTCAGTTGTTAGGTGCAGCAAGTTACAACCATTTTGTCCCACCCTCCGAAAATATCAGTTGGTTGCGGCCCTCCACATAAGCAAGACATGAAAAACGATCTAGGTACGTAACAAGGAAATGAATCTTAACGAATGCGAGAAGGAAATGAATGCAACCCACCAGGATACTGCGGTAATGAAGCAACGGGACACCATCGTGCAACTGGTCGCCAGCTCCTTGACTGTTGAGAAAAGGCCGCGCGAGGAAGCATCGCTTTCTTTGCGCAAAGCCTTCTGCAACTCCTCGGTCTCTGTTCGCGGCTTACCGTTAAATCTGGCCACTTTCTGCATCACCGCCTCAGCGTCTTTCTCCTGGCCGGATGCCAGAAGCCAAAGAGGTGATTCGTCGATGAGCCTGCGTACGTCACGGCACCGGTGAGGTCATGCACCGCGTGGATGTCACCGTAAGAGCGCGTGCTGAAGGTCAGGCGGGGTCAACGATGTTTTATACTTTGGCCAAAGCCCGGATCTGAGCATGTAGCTTCAGAGGCAAAAAGAGAAGATAAACCAAACTTTCTTGGCAGGTTTGAACACCGTCGCTTTGCCAGAGCACAGAAACCATCCAAACGAATAAACGGAATACAGCTTATATGCCAGGGTGGGCAGTTAAGTTCTATTCGGCTTATCGAACGTCGATTAAATACTTTTTGTTGCCACAGATGCCGCGACTCGAGCTGCTTCGCAGAAAATTGTCGTTTCGTCTTAAACTTACGAGTAGAAGATTCTGTAAATCCGCAATCGGTCACCTGTGCTGCTTTGTTGCAAGTATGTGCCGCAGGTGGAATTCAAAATGTGACAGGGAGTTCTGCGTGTAACTTCCAAACGGAATTTCTCTGTTTGCTTTTTATCTTGAAGACGGAAAAACGAATGTCGCATTCTCCCCAGAGATTAAGCAAACCCGCATGCAGGAATAAACTCGACTTTTGAAGTGTCACGCGCCAATTTAACTGCTTTTTCTATTATTACAAAACAGCAGCAAGCTAAGAAGGTTGCATTAGGAGAAAGACTATGCTGGGAATCCGCGATTCCGAAAAAAAAATTCACGATAAAGGTGAGAAAAAATGATTATTGTTTGGTTTAAGTTTAGTTTCTGCCAACCAGAAGTGTACATATATTGCGGAAATATTTAACTTTCCTTAAAACGTTAAATGGTGAACTCCTTTTAAAATTTCTTTCCTTCCACACGAGCACCAATCGGAAACAAACATGTTACATTTCGAAGTTTCACAAAATTCGCTCCGTTTCGCAAAAAGATCGCCTCCAGTTCACCAATCACGTTTACATTTCTTGAAGGACCGCGACCAGTCACAACAAGTCATATGCACAGGAACATAACTTGCATCAAAAGATTGGTAACAAAACTCTGCAACAAGCTTATATTAAACTTGTCTTATTATCTGGGCAGACGGCATTTGGCGGCATGCCGAAGCCAGAAATTTTGCTCTTTACTGAGGCAGATGATGTGGTCGCTCTTGCCAAAGGAGCGCTTCGTCGATTCACTCAGTGACGGTGGATCGAACACCTAACCCTCCTATGCAGAGGCGGACACCCTACCGCTGTGCTATCTCCAATACGTTTGCTTACCAGCAATATGGAATGTACGCAATTCCAATGCTGCCAGTAACACCCAAGTACCATCTCCAGTTTCTGAAGTAGTAAGCAAACAGAGGAAAAATCATGCTTCCAATAGAGTAACCGAGTTCCACGGAGAGGTAAGCGAAGGAACGAAGGCGTGTCGGCATGAACTCCGTTCCTAAACACATGTGCACGTGACGACGTTATGGACGCACACAACGTAGTAAAAATTTCAGCTGAAGATGAGGCAGAACGTGATCATATTGACGATAAGGTAAAATTTATAAAATCATATTTGCGGGCAGTGTTCCCTCTGAGAAAATTATACACTGAGGAAATGTTTGTTTTGACGCATGAAAATCCCACAAGCATGTAGACACAAAACCAGTGAAGCGTTTCAAGAAGTAGAAGGCCTGTGAAATATATATACAATACGAAATGTGGAATCTCGCAAGTGCGCGAGAATGAGTTTTCACTGAGCAAATGGTCTGGTGGTACTACGCAGTTGCACACCTTGGAGCAGGGTTTCTTTACCTGGGGTGCTAGCACCCCCAGGGGGTGTTGAAATCAATTTCAGGGGGTGCTGGGTAAGGTCACATATGTGGCGGTAAAAGGAATACGTTTCTCTTTACTTTATCCTTATAGTAACCAGGTGTTAGCCAATGGAAGAGGTGCTGGACTGCTCAGGTGTGACCAAACGGGTTGCTGAAGTGGAAAAAGGTTAAGAAACGCGGTCCTGGAGGAACATTGCTTGCGGGGATTTTGTGCCGCCGTTACGCTATCAGCAAACATTAAACACATGCACACATGCAATAACAGTGCAGCCTCAACACCGATGGTTCTCAAACAGTTTTTATTTTGTGCGCTAATAAAACGTATATTTGGGTTTTGAAAAAAACTGGTACTTTACTTTTGAAGTTACGCTAGGTTTGGTGAATGCATTGGAAAGCTTATCGCGTTCATTACTCCCAGTAAGTTTAAGAACCACGGCTTCTAAACATTGAAGAGAGATCTTTTACTCTCACCCAACAGAATTGCGCACACAAAGTTGCCGAGTGTCGCCAAACCCGTGAGAAACGTCAACACAGCCAGAAACGTGGGGGTGGTAGAGAAAGCAGAAGCGAAAACCACTGCGAACTGAACGAAAGTGAAGATCAGAAATCCAGCTCTTCTGCCAATCCTGGATGTAAAAAATGTTCACTTTGACGATAAAAAAGTCACACAGAGGCACGATGAAACCTTGTGTGAACAACCGAGGAGAGTGGAAACACTTACGAGTCAGAAACGACGCCACAGACAATCCCGCCTATGAGGAGACCCAACATATACATTGACGTGATGAGTGGTTTCTCCCAGGCCTTTCTGCAGACCGTGCCGAACTGCGTTAAAGCAGGAAAGTAATTGCGGTTGCATATGCAATGGTAAGAATCAATTTTGGGTGGATAGTTTCAAACGAGTCTGACACTTTACCTGCTGAAGCTAGAACCAAAGTTTCCCTTGTTGATTTGATGAACATGTTTTTCTCTTTCGGCAAATGCCAACAATACCATGATGTCATACCTATGACGTAATGGTTGACCTGACCATCACAACGCTATGCTCATTTTTGTGTTATTTGCCACTATTTATCTGATAAATAAACTACAAAATGCGTACTTAATCACAACTCAAGCAACCATGCTAGATTCTGAAAACATTGATTTTCGATTTCTATCTTTCCGGCAGGGAACAAACGCGCTGAACTACAGCTGACAAATAAAAAATGAAGCTAAATTTTCAGAGGAGCAGAGGCGGCAGCAAACCTCGAATTACTTCGATGATTAAAACCACAACAAGACAAATTCCAAGACAAGACCTACAAATTAAAACCTAAGCAACAGACATGATGAGGGGACGACCCGCCATATGCATCACAGCAAGAAACCATATCTGTGAAACGCGATGCGGCGAGACCGTGTCACGGTGAGTTGCCCGGCCACACGCACTAAACTGCACAGAACTGGAGTAAATGATGCAACGTGTATACGTTTTTTCAGTGATCTGAAGATAAAGTGAATCATACGCCCTCATGGCTGAACTCTTCCCTTGCTAGATGGATCATTGAATTAACATTGACAGCAGAAAAAATAACAAAAACAAAGCAGAAAAGTAATCCAGCTTTCAATAACTGTGCTTTTCTGATATCAGACTTGGGCCAGTCTTCTCCATTGTAGAAGATGAACGAAGCGGTTGCAGATATACTTTGGGGCAGAACTGTCGCCAGGAAGTCTTCAATAGGGGGGCTTTGCGTTCGTGTAAGGGGGGCTTGACATTCGGAAAATAATCAAACTACACTGATTTATACTGTTTCATATTTTTTTCAATTTGGGAGGAGGGAGGGGAGGGGCTTGGCGCTTTTTTTGGGTGGATAAGCTCATCAAAGCCTCCCTCCCTTGACGACGGCACTGCTTTGGGGGCCGAGAAAACTGAACGCCCGGATGTAACACCTGCAATATTATTGGCAAAGAAATTCATTTTGAAGTTTCTTGAGACTTTTCAGAACGTGGGGCACCAAACCGATCGTTTCTCCGCGATCAACGTACGTGCCGCAAAAGCAGTTACAGAAATAAGGAAAGCATTCAAACCTCTGTAACCGATGAGACTTCTTCTTCACTGGTGAAATGCACAACTCCACAAATGATTGTTTCATACGTCTTGTTTGCGCTCACGTCTGGTGAAACAAACCTTAGAAGTAGTGACAGTTTCGGACATGACAATTTTTGAAGACGTTTTTAAAGCAGAACGTATTTTTATGTGTTAGAAGTCCTGCTGAAGACGATTTCGCGGAGCTATGTGCTTAATTGGATCAACTGTCTTCTGTATAAGATCAACACGTTTGCAGCAATGATCGATCTGTATTCTGTCAAGGCCGGCAAGGAATGTATACGATACAACTGCAGAAAAGTTCCTCATGGTTGAACTGGATAAATAGGTGAAATGACCCACAGTACTGCATTGGTTAACTAGCTTCTAACATCGTTTGGTTGCCTGAGCTGCAGTTTCATGAATTCCAGATAACCAAAAAGATCAACGTTTTGTGAAATGTTTACATCGTTGGCTTAATTCAGCCATTGCTGTCGCCCAGTTTTTTTTACAATCAATAAATGAACAGAAGTAAAGTGCCAAACTTGACAACAACAATCATATGATACCGACTGTAAAATTTTATTGTTTTCTCTTTTGTTTGTCTACATTTCCCATCATTAGAATTTTTCTCTGAGGAAGTCCGTGAGTTGAAAACGCTTACCTCTGTTCTTGATTTCGGGCCGCGTCATGTTGTACATGTGGCACTGGCTCCTCGTACCTGCTTTTTCGGAAGACGTTGACCAAGGTATTGTCAAGTTTAGCAACTCCTCCCTCCAATCGCCAGAAATGTTTAAATTCACGCTGGCTGCCTGAAACAAGAAGAATGAGTTGAGAGACGAATTCTTTACTTGTGTAAGACCACGTTTTCTTTTACTAATGGGCAGTATTAAACGATTCTCAAAACTGTAATCTTATCCTGCAACGGGTTGTTAAATACAATACGGTCCTCCAAATACGTTTTCATGTGAAAGTTACATTAATTAATGCGATGAGCAGAACTTAAATGTTAAAAACCATAGATGAATACATCGCTGCATCAAAATCTCCTTAATGTTGCATTTTCTTCGATCGTGTTGTTACCCGATGGGCAGATTCATCCAGCCCGTCGCCACAGGGTGCTTTTTGGGGCTTAGCCCCCCCAAACAAAGCCCCAAGCCCCCCCAAATTGAAACAATGAAACACTATAAATCAGTTGAGATTTCGTCATGTTTAGAGTGTCAAGCCCCCCGCAGAAACGCAAAGCCCCCTATTGAAAACTTTCTGGCGACGGTTTTGGATTCATCAACACTAACGGGGGTTTTGCAATGCCAGTACTGCAAGCATTTTATTGGATTTTTATGCGTTTGTCGCAAAGTTAATTCACTGCAAACCCCAGCCCTTTCGATTTGGAAACACCCGTAAGGATGCAGTTGCTGTGACACCTTATCTGTCAAAATATCTATTTTGAAAAGGGGTTCTGCTTGGGACCTTAGTTCAACAGCCTTAAACATATGCTGTGCAGTGGAGGTGTAAGTTCAAACCTCTGCTAATGAAAGCATAAAATCATAAGAAACAATCTAAAACTTTTCAAGTTAACCCTAAGAAAAATTAACTCACAAGAAGTTGAAAAACCTTAATTTTTGAACAGAACGTGACCCCTTATAGCCTTTTGTGTCTCATTTTAATTGAATATTTTCCGTTTCGCACTATTCACGAATTTTATTCGCAACACTGCATCATAGCGTTGTCCATTTGATAGTGGTTATTTTACAGTTATGTGGGAAATCGCTCATGCGTATTTCGTAATGCCTCGTTGATATAGTCACTCAGGCATGAACAGCGCGACGAATATTGGCAGGTGCGTTGCTCGTTGGAGGAACACTTTACGGCCGCTAGTGGTTCAATCGAATGGGCAAAGTTTAACTACAGTCAAGTTGAAAACAGCAAAAGAAAACAAAATGGATTATTAGCCAATTCTATTGGTCAACTTTAATGAACCTTGAGATATAACAGCTGGTGAAAACGGCGTGCAACCGGCCTTAGAAAAATCAGAAGACAATGTTAAGCACATGAAGTTGCAGGGGTTCTCAAAATGGAAAACACCAACATAATACACTTATTTTTAGCTTAAGAGATTACCAAAGTTACCTGGTCGTCTGTGGTCACGTTGAATATGGCTTCGACGTCACAATGGTGGTCAGGTGTGTATTGCGTCACAAGTGGTTGCAAAACAGGAAAAGGATTTAGAATAGAGGCAAGCAGAATCAAAACACATAGTCGTTTTTCATATCGTCCAAACTCTTCGTCTCTCCAAGACAACTTCATTGCGGCTGGATTAGCAGGTTAAAGTAGTTTCTAACACATTGGAAACTACATATAGCTGCGGAAAAGGCCAAGTTTTTAGATTTTGGTGATGTAGTGGATTGCTCAATTCAATTTCCAAGGAGAACAAGCACATGGTACTGTAGTCTCTCTGTAATAGCACTAATACGGCGAAACTACGATCTTGTCAGCAGGGTTGCGGAGTCTGAGGTAAAATGTCCCACTCCAACTCCGACCTTTCCAAAATTTCCGACTCCGACTCCCAACTCCTTAGCGAAACATGAATGAAGTTTGGCTGTCAACAATTTTGCAGCAATTAGCAATCAATGGAAATCGTGGTGCACAGCAAGGATTCTCTGCTGCAATAAAAGTTTCCAAAGAAATTGCACCATTTCAACAGGAATTCCTGACTTAAAAGTGCGATGTAAAAAATGATTCAATTGGACTTCCGGAGGAGGAGTCGGACAAAAAAATCCGACTCCGACTTCTAGTGTTCTTAGTAACCGACTCCGACTGCACCCAAACACCTCCGACTCCTTCGCGACCCCGAATCAAGCACCGACTCGGCAACCCTGCTTATCAGACTTTTTGTCTTCTTGGTTAGAGTTATACAAGACAGCATGAAAACGTCTCTTGGTTCCCAGGATCGCAGTTACGGTAACTTGTAAATTTATAATCGTTTACACAGCACCGTCTGTTGTGGTGCGGTCTGGTGTTTAAAAACATTGCCAAGCAGAGCAAGATAAAGGTGCTCACAACAGCTGAACATGCGAAGCAATACGTTCACCAAGAAAACACACCAAACTTCAAGATTTAACTTTATTCTAGACGTAGATAGTTATGGCGATTTCACAAGTTCAATACTAAACTGATGTAATGCATCAAACACCTTAGACAATACTTGAAGTAAAGCGATCATTCACATCGTAGATGAATGATTGAAAGATTGTGGCCCGAAAAGGCAAAGGAGGTGGCTTTTGAAACCTCGTCTGAAAATGGTCCTTGCACGCCAAAAATGGCCAATGAAGTGAAAAACAATGATCAATATAGGCTTCCTGCTCTCCAAAAAACGGTAGTATACGCATCATGAGCAATACTGAAAAATGGAGTAAAGCTTAGTAACAAGGATGACCTCAATGTGAACTTCATAAGCAAAGTCCCAAGCCGTTCGTTCCGAAACATGAGATTGGACACTTGCAGCGCGAAAGGTTTATGGCCTGCCAAAGCGGCCAAGAGCCATAAAATCGGCCCGGAAATGCAGCAAGCTCACCCATCACTGCGGGAAATACCTGAAGCAAAGGAAAATAGATTCTTATTTCTTATGTTCGCACTCGGCTTATTGCAAACTATGGCAAAACCAAGTAGAAGAAAAAACTTGCACTAAAGTTGCAGTGCATAAGAAATAGGGAGAAACTTTCCTAAGCCAACGCACAGCTTGACGTGCTCCTATTGTTTGTTTTGAAAAGCGAGGAAAACCACCGTTCACTTCAGGTCAAAGATATCCTTATTTGGCGTCACAGTCTGGTTTGAACCTTCTCAATTTCCAACGCCTTTGTCAGTGCAGAATAGCATTTCTTTAAACATTTGTGGATCACGTACGCCTAGTACACCCTNTTAAAANTTATGGACCTCTCAAGAAGAAACGTTGCAACAAGTNTTCGAAATTAGGTTTCAAACATTGTATTAATAATCTAAATGTCTGCNAAGCCTATTGACCCTTCTGAAACGTCCGACCCCGAATAACCCTTCGAATCACATTCATGGACCCTGTACCCCTTCGGGGNTCAAGGACCCAGGTTAAGAACTCCTAGTGTGCAAGGAAGGATCGTTCGCTGATAACAATTCGCATTTTTACGCAACTCGAAGTTCCTTATANTGTTTGTTGAAAAAANCGTTTTATTAGTGTGGAAAAATTCGCCGATATGCAAACATTCGCGCATTTGCCAAGCATGGGCAGTTGTGGTATTGCTTGGGACAGAAATCGAAAACCAGCGTGCTTTTCACTGGAACTAAAATTACCTACACTGTAAATATCTTAACATTTCTAGTCTGACGGCTGGGGAAGTTCATGCGGTTGTAGCAATGAAGAACAGCACCTCTTGCGTGTCCAGGTAAGACCAACTTCATAATCAAAACTAATCAAAATCAAAGCTCAGCTCCGGTAAAAACGAATGCGATTCCGTGAAATCGCGTGTAAAGAAACAGCTTCTTTGCTTCTACGCCAACAAGTTAAAAGCAATGTAGAGAATGTCAAGTTAGGATTTACTGCATGCCCAACGGGCAAGTGCTGGCTTCTTGAATCTTATCTGTAGTGAAGTCACGGGAATGCAAACTTCTCTGTTCCTTACTGGATGTTGACAGCAGTTTGGCCCTACCCGGCGGCCTCGGCACCGAACGTTGTGGCACCGTTTAGACACGGATGTTACAAGCTGTCCAAGGACCGTGACGTGCAATCATTTAAAACCTTATAAAAAACCTTTGGATGGCACCGACAGCTTCCAAATTACGTGACAGAGTTCAAGCAAGGTCACAACTGCGAAACAAGGCTGCCGCAAGACAATGATGCCGGTGAACCACTGTACATGGTCGAATGCGTTAAAACAATTTACGTACGACATGTCCCTGTGACCTAATGTAATGTGAGAATCGCTTCTTTGCCAATCTATAATTTTCTTCTTTTCTCGAACTCAAGCGTAGTCTAGTTCTCAAACTAATCGAATCTCTACCCTCGACTGGACTACTGAAGCTCCTCTTTTCCTTGCAAAAAGAACCCCAACATGACACGAATGAACTAGAGATGTAATCTCAGCAAAGGTCAGGTGTCCCTTTGAAGGCTTATAGTGGCGTGACCATCGAACGCCGCCGAGATTACCACGTGCACTTCATTTCATTGTCTACGCGATGGCGTGAACCCAAGCCGCACGTGGGGTCACAATCCTTATAACAGCGGTTCCACGCTTTTTGAGCCCTACTCAAATCCGTTTGAACAGCTCGCGACTCAAGCTTCAACCAGGGCGTGAAAAACGTACTGATTGAATGAATGACTTTTGGGCAGTGAGTCGCTAGGTCCGTTTGAAATGTCTACAATCAACCTCTTCTCTCAAGTGCCTACCTACGTACCAGATAGACACAGACAAGCAGTGGTAACGTTGGAAGTACACAACTCAGGTTTGGATCGCCTCGGCACGACCCATGTTTTGACCCTACCCTTTGCAACCCTTTTTTGAGTTGCGTTCCGTACTTTGGAAACGACTACCTTTTGAGCTCAAATCAAAGCTGCTTTATCCACTAGGATGCACGATCACATCGGGTATACAATCAAAACCCAAACCATTTTGGTGCAAGCAGATTAGACGAATGGTACATAGATGCCATCGACAAAGCGATGCAATTAAACTCTAGCAGGAAATGATTGGCTTCTGCTGTGATTCTTTAATCGCTTGGCTGTGACCTGTGGTCTCGCAACACGCAGGTTAACACTGTCTAAGGTTGCAGTAAGCCTATGCTGTTCTCCAGCAGTGGCACTAAGACAGCGGTGGCGGCAGCGACTTGGGTAAAACGTCAGCAAACTTTTACGACCTGCTGCACATTGCGTCCGTTGTCACAATGATACTCTTTGAACTGAGCGACGGGGGCTATTGCTTGTAGGTCTTCTCGCCCTTTGTTGTTACCGATGCAGAAATGTGAGCAACCCTCACACGACGCAAGATCGTCACCACAACTGCGTTTTCCTCACGTGACGTGTGCCGCATGTTCGTGATAGATGGCTCATCGTCCAAACAGATACGTGAACCTTTGGTTTGGAAGGAAGTCCAAGGACTTTGACCGATGATCAGAGTAGAGCAGCAACTTTGTAGACTGCTGCTTGGACAGCGTAGCAGAATAATACGGAACGACGGATGTTGTTGCCCCCAAATTTTTTATCTTTTTGCTGATCTTTCAAATGCGTGCAAGCAATTCTCAATCACAAAACGTCAGTAACATGGGCGTTGGAAAAGACTTGCCCCTCTGGATTGTGAAGTTTGATGTTTTGCTATTAACTTTTCCGTAGAAAAGTGTTGATATCGTAGTTTCTGCTTTGGTAAAATGAAATTTCACCATTTTTGGCCCTACAGGAGAATTTCTTTTGGTGACCCCTGGAAAAATCCGTTGTTAGCCGCCCCACCTTGGAAAAAATCTTTCCGACGCCCGTAGTCAGCGATGAACATCTTGTTCAACAAGAAGCAACGAAGATGACATTACTGACAAATTCAAACTTGTAGATGAAAATATTTAATGGCGTCATCCTTCACACGTTAATTGTAATTAACCACTAATAATTATCAGTGGCACCTAATACGTCGCACGTGAATTTGTTAATTGTAGTAAATTGGAACTGTACATTTGTTTGTTGCGGATGAATTTTGCGTAGTGGTGTAGCCAGGTTTCATCTCTTAAACTGCAGTTGAAATGTGAAAGGTGTGCTTTGCACTGTCCTTTTCCAATTACACTGGTCAACAAAAAATTTGTTGCATTGATGCAAACACTTGTTCCTACTTAATTTGGGGGCGGTGATTTCAAATCTGACCTCAGTCTTTTTCTGTAAGCTATACTTTTTTTGTAATTCACAATTTGTCATTTTTTCGTGCAATGCAAAATTTTGCAAAGCGACATTTTTAACAAAGTGGATTTATGGCTAGAAGTCCAAAAATAGAAAAAAACAGTCCAAAAATAGAAATATGTAGCAGTACAGCGTGTATTACCATAAGAGAAAGAACTTTCAGATCAATGTTGCATGAAATATTGAAAACTAGCAAAGATTATTTATAAATAAAATGGGATATAACCAATGAACAATACTTTCACATGAATGTCATTGAAAAAATGTAAACAATTAGCTTAAACAAATTTGATATGATGCAAAATCTACTTGCAAGCACCTGTATCAGGGCAAAAATTGACACTTATGACTCTTGCGTTTGTACAGATCTCTCGAACAATCACGT
>JGI24021J15306_10003578_pt1 | contig 17614 bp, 11 predicted proteins | sample Ectturendosymbi1_FD_15306 | JGI IMG/M metagenome (IMG submission 15306)
AAGTTCCGGAGAATGGTACTGTTTAGAGCAGAGGTTCCCAACCTGGGCTATATATATCCCTAATGGTACATTTGCCTATCTGAAAGGGTGCATTTAATGTTAGTAATAGAAGAGAAATATATTAAATCTATTTCCAAATATTTGTACATATATCAGTGAATATTATTTAAAAAAATCATTATGTTTATTGCTAAATATTTCTATGATAAAATATTTTGTCATGAGAAATTTTGGGAGTACATGGTTGTCTGTCGAAATGCTGAAGGGGTACATGGTCAGAGAAAGGTTGGGAATACCTGGTTTAGAGAGAGAAGGAGCGTGTTTTGAACCGCCAGCGTAGTCGTCTGTTGGCCTGCTCGTCTCACAACTCGCGCAAACAAGAGATTTCGCTTCTGGAATAAAATCGGCACGACCTAATTTGTTTACTAACATGAACACATGTTTTCGAAAACTTCACCCACACACACATTTTACAAGCATCCACTCGTAAAATAGAGACACCGCAACCGCACCTAAAGCCATCTGGAGCTCAAGTGTGTGAACGAGGTCACCGTTACGTCTTTCTGGGTGACCTTAGTGTGCCGCGCACAAACTTGAGTGTGATTCTTACAGTTTAAAGCAGTGGCTCCCAACCTTTTTTGACCCATGGACCATCTTTACAAAAACAAACAAATCCGATGGACCACTTTGCTATGCTGACACCTTATTAACAACTAGTCGAAACTTTTCAGGAACGCTTACTCAAGGATTTATGGAACTTTCTGTAGACCACTAGACACTAGAAATGAGAAATACTGCTTTAAAGCATCTGTGAGTTCTAAACAGTTCGTTATGTAACGTCTGTGTTGTTGTAGTTTGACGGCGAATCGTGGCAGAAGCATTACTTGGCGGGCGTGGGGACCGAGATGTACACGGAGTACTTGTCGTCTTCGTTCGTCAACTATTCATTTCCGAAAGTGTGCGAGTGAGTGTTGAAACGGAGTTTTGCTGGCCCGGCAGTAACTTGCCTGAAGCGGAAAAGCAGGGAACGTCCGTTGCCTGACCGTTGTAAACCAAAATCTCTATTTTTGTGTCAAAGTTCCGGCGGGTGTGGGCGACGTCTTTGACGTCTTGGTTCTATATTAAACGCTATTCGTCTATTCGTCATGTTCTCCTGACGTGCGCGACTGCGCTCGTGCTTGCCGCAATTTCACGCCCGGCACGGCCCAGCGACGTGCAGTGGCAGTCGCTGTTGGGATTTGAAGGGGATCGGTTTGTGACGAGGTTGCGTGCGGGATGGCGTTCGGTTCCGATCGTTATTGATTAAGTGGGAATGATCGATTTTCGCGTGATCGCGGAGAACCGTGCAATTGAAACGTCGCGCACAGCACCTGAGAACAAGATGCGTAATGGCCTCGCCTTCGAATCAATGAGTCAATTTCTTTGCAGGTTGTGTTACAAGAAGCTCAACCTTCTTCTCATCGCCATTGAAGTTAACTATGAAAACGAGGATACAAAGTAAGGCTTGGCTTGCGGCTGAGGAGGCTTTGATCTCTCTGCCTGAATTGTGTGTGCGTGGCTCTGGTTAAAAAAGAAAACAATCAGCAAGAAGCGAATCCAGACGACAATGCCGTTTCTGTGTCGCTGCACGTACAGCGCACGATTGGCCCAAACGCCGCCGTACTGTTTTGGCAAAGCGTCCACCTCAAGCTTTCGCGTAAACACTTTCGATGGCGGAATAAGCTGCCGTCACACAATCAACTTGCACCTTTAACCGGAAAGCAGCGTAGTTTGCAAAAAATTCAGCGGCGATGAATCGCCACGAATTGTTCCTGCGTTCGCTTGTGAGGAACGCCGCGCTGTTTGCGCTCGCGTTCCTCCCATTCACGCGCCCGCCACTGGCGGTGCGTAAGCTCAGCTTCCCTGGTGTGGGGGAGACAAGGGCGAATGGTTGCACGGCAAGCTAATTCACGGGTCGTCGCGCGAATGCATTCTGGTGAGCAGGACGCACTAACTATTTCATTGGTTGTCCTGAAAAGACAGACGACCGTAATGTGGTGAAGTGAAAACTGGCATGGTGCTGGAACTATTCTAGCTCGTGCGTTTGTCTAAAGTTTGTCTGCTCCTGTAAAAATCTGTTGGTCTTGCTAAAATCCACGAACCAACAAGCGTAACTATTTATGGTCTGCTCAGTCATTTACATACAGCGAACGGTGAGTAATCCTTTAAATTAAACGTAACGTGCCTTGTCAGCCTTCGTAGTCCTCTCCATTCTCACTCCTCTTGTAAATATGATAGTGGCTTGAGTCGAACCAAAGGTCACACGTTGGCTACAAGCCACCGAAAAGGAAGTTTGTGAACGTCGTGGCCAAGCGTCTTTAAGCGCTTTCAGTCGATTCGGTGTACTGTGTATTTCGAAGTCTGCCTGTTCCACCATTAGAGCTATTGGAGATATGCGGCGATTTTTAATCTTCTTTTCTTTCTCTGTAGTTTGATGTTGTTCAAGCGGTGAGTAATCACACAAAAAGGTTTTTCAATCGCTTTGCATGGACTAAACACGCCGACGCAACCTCGTATGTGTTTTGAGCGACGGATGAACAGCGCGCTGCTAGTGTGCATGCGCTCCGTCGCGCAAATACGCATTAACCGTAATTAGCGCTCGCCTCGGGAGAGCGCCATTCATTACTCACTCGGCTTTGTCGCGTTCCTTGCTTCGTTCGCTGAGATTTGCAGCCGGCGCGCGATTTGCATTCCTGATCTCAGCACCGCTACCCTGTTTCTCGCAAGCAGGTGACGTGCTCTGCAAGACATGCCGGGGCTCGAACGTAACACACAGCTTCGCGTGCATGACGACAACTTCAACCTGCTTTTAATGATGCGCGGTTTTGCTTTTTCATTTTTCATGCTGCCGCCAAAGTTTCACGGCGTTATTTTTTCAATGCTTGGGAAGCGTGAAAAGCTTTTCCCCGTTACGTACAGCGAATGAGAAACTATGCCGAAATAGTACGTTGGCTATTTCTGGCAGACGCACATTTTATTTTTTCAAAGCTTCGGGTTCAATACAGTATTTTATTTTCGGATTGCCCAATGCCATCTTTTAATAGTATGAGAAATTCACCCCTTCGTGTTCAATTCGCCCCGACGTTGATCTTAAAGTTATGGTTATTCGGTTTTGAGCCTTTTGCAAGTTGGCCGCTATTGCATTTGGTATGGATAAGATTGCAAGGGCAGTCTGATAACAGAGCTTGCTTGCTGTTGTTGAAGTTCGCTCTCCTCGTTCAGCTTTCTTTGACTAACAAAATTCAAAGACAGTTATTTGGCGAGCAGCCATTTATTTTTGCCCACGTCTGTTTATAGAAATGCACCAGGACGTTCAAGAACTGAACGCCATTACACAGTTGTTTACCGCTTTTGAATGTTAGCCGCTTTATGTAGAAGCTGCGTAAAACGATATTTGCAAAGAAATTTCAGTCCGCCTTTTAATATAAGCCGAATAACGAAACATTTTGCAAGCCCATAAAAGTCCCATCTATTTTTTAAGAGCACCATAGGAACGACAGACGTATTGGCGCAGTTTCAGCTCAAATCTTTACTTTGCCAACGTACATCTTCCGAACATATGTTTTTGGAAGTGCGAAACACCACAGCTTACTGCACAGCCCTGCAGTAACAAACGAATTGGTTACGGCAGGGAAAAAAACCAGAAGCTTCCCTTGCTTGTAAGCCACCCTTGTATGTGTATCAGGCGCATAAAACGATGACAAAGTATGAAGATAAGCCGCGCCTTAACGGCATAGACAAGTGAGACTGCGTGCATCATGTCGACTGCGTCGGTGTCTAGTCGAGTCTTTGTCTCATGTGCCGAGCGAAACCGCAGATAAAAATAGACCTGCGCGATCGTTGCCCTCCTGTCGCTCCCGGTCTTGTCTCAGCGCCTGAACAAGTCGGACCAAATCACTTTTTATCACCTTTCCATGAAGCAAGTCTAACAGCGCACGATGCTTTGTGCTCGAAAATCTCCCCTGTCTCAATTAGTGGCGTTCTTTCGCTCTTTCCTCCCTCTGTCAAGGGACAGAGCGTGTGCTCAGTCCTGGGTGTTTTTTATTGTCATGCGGAGAGACGTCGATGTTTGCGACCGCCTCAATTGTAGTTGTGGTTTCGGTAGATTGTCCTTTGCAGTTGACATTGCGCTGTGTGTCTGGTTTCGATTTGTGTCAAACATCATGGCCTGATTTCAAAGACTCATGTGAAACTTTTGACGTCGGTGCTTTTCCTCAGCGATAACTTGTTTCTTAAAGAAGAAAGCGTGCGCCTTGGCGCGTAGCTCAGCGTGTTGATGCCTGCGTTCACCTGACAGTTTTTTTTCTGGCAGAATCCTGATCAACCCTGGAAACCACGTCAAGATCCATGAAGGAACCCTGGGCTTCTTCATCGCTCAGTCAGCCAAAGAAGTCAAAAGGTCAGTGGCACGTGCCACGAATGCATCGGCATTGCTTTAGCTTTTTTCAAATAAAGCCATGTCGCTATAGCGATTCGGACGCGCTTCACGTACCCGCAGTTAAAGCCGTTGCAAGTGTGAGGCTCTTTTCCAGTCGTTTCAACGTTTTGCATTCCGCCAGGGCGCTCGTATACTGCGGGGACTGTCACGTCGACGTTGAAAATGTGCGAGACATACGTCTGTGCAAGTGCACGCACCGCCGTAAGGGACCGCGCTGCAGTGTGTTTGCGACTGTATGCCGATGCAGTAATTCGATTCGAAAAGCAAATCAACTGGGATTGCATTTGTATTGCATGGCGTGCGGCTCAGTCGAAGCCAATCGATGAAGAGACCTAATCGCCACTAATTTTTAACGAACTACCACCTGCGAATCGGTTGCTTGGCAATCGCATCGGTTGTTGCCACGCGGCGAATTTTCAAATTGACTCCCTGTTGCCAGGCAGTTCACCCCTGACGCGTTCCCCCAACCTGTCAGGGAGAAAAGCTTTGCTCAAGCTGTTCTTTGCCGTGAAAACAAAACCTCGCTTGAAGTTTGAAATAGTTCCGTTGGTTTTAGATGCAGTATGAGATATAGGTTATCTGCACTAAAGTCAAACGTAACCCCAAATACCAGAGGAAGATCTCATTGGGTAACGACCGCAGTTGGCTTGGTGGTGGACGGTTCATTCCTGACTTCTTTTTTGTCGGGAAATAAGTAAAGGGCAGTAATAGTTTTTTGGGATAATACAAACCAATCTTGATGTCCAAAACACTTGTTACACGACGTTGTCCGTCAGTTTTTTTTTTATTGTGGAGTACATATTCCAGCAATTCGGTTCCGTTGGGCGCTTTTTATGCACTGGCTTCACCTGTACAGTACAGTGGCAAACGTTTACAACATGACAAACAAAACGTGGTGGAGAAGGGACTACTGCAAACTAAAAATATGGATCTTATATGTTTATGGGGCTCTTGACCCATTGAACTATTTTAAATGAATTGCCCCATTGTTAAATACACAAAAGTAAAGCCAAGTGAAGCTAGTTCGAGACCTTTTTCATGGAGTAAGCATGAGTACTGTGGAGCTTAATAGGAAGAAGCCTCTTTTAGAAAAGCTAATTTGGGATCGATACGCGATTTAAAGCTGAGGATTAATGGGCAAAGCTTATCTCTGACAGCACGATGACAAATTTTGATTTGTGGTGGAAACGTCTTGCCACAATTAAAAAAATGAACTCGTATGACCCTGCGCGGGTGTCACGCTCTAACTTAAGCTGATGTGGTAGTGTACAATAATTTTTGCTGACATCCGGCAGAGCGCTGGTCTACTGTCAGGCGTGCCACAGCGATCTGACCAACCCAGAGCTGATCAAGTCGTGCGATTGTAAGCGTCGCAAAGATTTGGGAAGTGAGTAGTTGCGTTTGCATGCGTGGGTTGTTCTGTTTGTAGTTTGTCGATTTTCATCTGTGATTTTTTCTGAGAAAAGCGAGCTCGTTTTGGTCACGTGCCGGAAACAATGATTGCAGCAGTCTTGTCACGACTGTGAACACTGCAATCACAGCCGTGCAGGTGTTTCTGTATGTAGTCTCGTCACCTTTTTTGCCTTGTCATCGTGCAGCCAAACCCGAAGTGTCTTTCCACGCTGTTTCACACTTAACGTTGAAATTACGGCACATTTCTCAATTTCGCTATTGAACACGTTTAAATTTAGTTAAAATTTCGTGGCGACCACCGCCTCTTTTTTGAAACACCTCGCCTCGGCTTCATTTCGGATGTACACCGGAATCTACTTTTGTCCATCCGTCGATATAACGAAGAGCGTGTGTGTGCATGCGTGCGTTATGGTCCAACTGCCCTGTGCTGACATGAGTTTGGGTTAGGAGGAAATGATTAGCTCGCTGTGATTTGTTCTGGAAACTGGCACGCGTGGCATGTTATATGCTTCAGACATCAACAATCACCAAAAAGTTTGATGTTGTGTGAAACGAATTGATGAAGCGAAAGTCGATCTTATTAACTTGTATTTCGAGCATGTGTATTTACAAAACACACGAAATAAACTGATTGGTGTTCGAGAATTTTCTTTGCTACGGCGCCTTACCGGCTTAAGTAAACCCTCTCTCGAGAAGAACGTGCGCCTAAGTGACCTCGCAATATAATATTCGATAAACCCTCCCCTGCAACTTGAACCCAGGATTTCATTTCACCTGGTGAACACGCTCGTTTAGTATTGCATTAAAACAAGTAGAAGTGCTGTTTGCATGTCGTTTCAAAAGAAAAGCGCTTGTTCGAGCGTAGCTTTACGTGTGATTCACCTTCACCGTCGCATGGTGCATTGTCATGTCGTGAGTGTTGCATGTTTCAGGGAAAAGAACGTTACTCCACCTGCTGGGTATCAATCATAAACCTTCCAACGGTAAGTTAGTTAGTGGGGCGCTCGGAGCGCGAGCGCACTGGAAGAACGAGCGTTTGCGCGGGCTGAGGTTTATTTACCAGTTGGAGAGCCAGGGTTGTAAATTTGATTGTACTGTCAACTTTGACACATCAGATGGGTGCATAGGCGTAGCCAGGGGGGCCATACCCCCAAATGTTTAGAAGATATAGTCATTTGTGCTTTGAGAGGCAATATCCCAGACAAAATAGCGTTATTCGCCTAAAATGAAACATTTTGCCCCCCCCAAAATTTTTGGGCTGGCTACGCTACTGGACGGGTATAGGGAAAGAGCGTCGGAATTATAGTGCACAGCAGTGGCTTTTTTTCTTTTGCACAGTTGCTGTCCTTGCAAACAATGAAAACGCAGGTTTTCAAGAGAAAGTTTTGTTAGTGGTATGTAGTCCTGGCGTTATCATGTCCATCAAATATGTGTTACTCGTAAACGAGCGCGTGATGAACTTGAAACACAGTACTTCTTGCTTTTCAATCGCTGAAGTTTTAGCTTGTTTAGTTCAACGTTACTGCAATGACTTTCTGCCAAACGTGCTCCTAATTTTCATACATTTTCCCATTCGTGTTGCTTATAATATTAAGTTTAATGAGCGCCTAATCCCATAAGAACCTCTCGAGGGCGACTTACAAACACGGCATACACAAGCCGAAATATGGATAGGAAATCGACAGCGCAGATAGATACCGCATTGGTGGAAAGCATGGGAGAGACATTTAAAGCCACGTGAAAAAATAGAACGCCACGGTGTTTCACAGCAGAAAGCCAGGCAGATAAAAATGGCTTTTGAGTTTAAAAAAAGCGGCTTATGTGATGCACGATACGACTACACTCCTATCCCGATGGTCTTCCAATAACTGAGGTCGGAATAACACGCTTTATCAAAGCAATTTTAAAGAATTTTTGCAAAAATGTAAGGTACATTTTGTCAACATTGCGACTCTACTTACATTAGGAAAATCGTTTGACATGTTTTAGCAAAATGAAATGACTACAGAAGTTTTCGGAATCATGGGCAAGCTGTTGCGTGGGGGCAAATAGCTTTGGCAATCCAAGCCCTTACTAACGTTCAAAGTATAGCGGTTTTTCTTTAAAAAATCGGAATACCTATGCTTTGTTTGGCTGATGCTAATGCTTAAACCGACAATACGGAACTAATGGCATTTCTCATGTTGTGATTCGCATGTTGGTGAAAAATCGTATTGGAAACATTCCCTATACCCTGGCTCTCCAGTAACTTCTACCTCTGCCGAAGTAGCATAGTTAGTTTGATTTGTGTTTGTCGAATTTTGTTCTTTTCTGGCGCAAGTGCGTTTCATGACATTTGTTTCTACTGCTTTCTTCAGCGTAGAAACACTAGGGACGGAGGTGCAAAGCGGGGATCGAACTTCCCACCTCGAATTTCCAGCCAGTTCGGTGTATTTTGTTGATCGAAATCGTTTGGATCTGCGTTGTGTGTAGTTCGCCCGTGACCAGCATGTTTCTTCGTCATTCCTAGCAATTATCCCCACCTGTCGTATTTGCGAAGCGCGTAGGTTAAAATTCAACTAGAAGCGGCGGCATTCGAACGACTTACCGACAGCTCTCTACTTCAATCGGTACGGCAAGACCTCCTCCAAGCATTTTGCTCACAGTCGCAAGACCTCCAAGCATTTTGCTCACAGTCGCAAGACCTCCAAGCATTTTGCTCACAGTCGCGTGTACATTAGTTAATGTATCGTTGATAACTCGCCTGAAAGATTATTTTAACTTGCAGTCGGTTTATCCGACTCAGGTACAGCGCTGCTCTGGCCGCCCAGTAAGAAATACGAGGAAGGTGAGTGTCCTTCGCCTCCGCAATCTAACTACCACTTTTAGTATGCAAAACACAACGTCGCTCATGCTGTTTAACGCTTGCACGCATTCGTGTGGTGGAGGACCGCATGTTACTAACTAACCACTGACTGTCGTGCTGTGTTGTGTGATAACACGCTTTTGCTTCGGCTTAACCTGGTGTGTTGAACCACAGTTCACGCTCTTTGTCAACTGTTGCGAGAATACGCGCTAACAGAAGGATGAAGGCGTTGCAGCATGTTTCCTTTTTGCTCAAGCACTTTTCACACATTTTTTTAATGTCCAACCGGTAACGTTGAACGCATCGGTTTGGGGAAAATGTCTTGAAGTTAATTGATACGTAAACGCTGTCTGTGGCAGGGCAGTTGTTTTTTCCGTGGCTGCTGTGAGCGGTTGGACCCCGTCTATTGCAGTTGGGATTTGGATGTGTGTAAGCAGGGATTGCACCGAAGAAAGGGGCATTTCCGGTGCGGCAGAAATTAACCTTGAGTGTCGCAATGCCACTTTGATCTTCCGACCTTTCTTTCCAGTCGCAGGAGTCAAGTTTAATGGAGTTCTGTTCAGCTCGGGAGAGTGTAGCGTGTCAGCTGTAAAGCGTTTTCCAGGTAATGCATGTCACCAGGCTAACCCCGCAGGGAATTCTCAAGCGCCCCAAGGGTAGCATCTCAGGTCGGTGAGCAGATAAGCAAAGGTTTTGTTCGTGACCAATGCGGCTGCACGCTTGGAACAGGAATTCCTGGTGACCTTGTCATCCTAGCGATGAATGTCTGTTGGCGGTTTGGCACGGCAGTCTGCAGATTTGTTCGTAACTGGCAATGTGAGGTTCCAATGCAATTTTGGTGCCGACAGCATCTTTTGGCTTGTCATTTGTAACTTTGTTGTTGAAACTATGAATTGCTGATGGCGGTACATGTTCCACCGTTCAAAATGCTTAAAGTAGGAAATTCTTTGTTTGCCAAAATTTGAAGCTGTCGATGACCTTTCTCACATATTTTTTAAAATTTATTTTTGGTTGGCAAGCAGCTATGACTCTCAATATATATGTCAAACAAACCTTTCATGGAACTGTAACGAACCTCAAAATAATTTTCGCCAAAAATTTATATTTGAGAAAAAAAAGTGCGCTGTATCAATCGGAAACAGACAGCGCGCTTGATTTATCATCGGTTTTCCATGGCGGTGAGCTAGACTCCGTCGAATAATTTGGTCGAACACCTTAAAAATTCTGGAAGAGCTTTCTTTTCAAGAGTCAACAGGGATGAGCGCTGTCGGTAATGACTTGCATGTGCGTGAAGAGTGGCAAGCAGTGAAGGACACGTTGAAAATAAGGAATAACCGCGGGATTTTATTGTTGAAGTTGCAGTGGCGCAGATGCAGGTCGCCAGCGACAAATCGCACTTGTTGGGGTCTAACTACGCGCAGGACGGTTGCTTGCGACTGCGTGCCATTATTACCTCACATAAGAAGAGCAAAGGCGCTCGTGAGTTTGATGTGGTTGTTGTTCGATGGCATTGCCCGACACGTGACATGGTCTTGTGTTAGCCTTGTGCGCTGTATCTGTTCGAGAAATTGCAGAAGTTTGTTGCTATTGTTGTTGTCGTCGTGCTTGTCCACCAACGAGGCTCCTCTGTGGATCTTTCGCGAAGAAGCTAGTAAGAAAAATTTGCAGTTCCACCGTTCATCCCCTAAGAAAACAGAAAACAAAAAATTAATCCATTCAACATACTTTTTGGCAAAATTCAAATTTTTTGGAAGACAACTTTGAAATTCTTGTATGAGCTTCTTTTTACTGAAACTTTTATGATATTGACAACACCTACACTTTCAATGGGAAAATTTGCACTGGAAGCAGCTATCCATGTGAACAGCTCTTTGCTGTCGCCAGTATTTCTTGAAGTTTATGTTTCGGCACACTGCCTTTGAACCGCGTTTTTGCCATAAGTTTCGAAAAAAAACTTAATTAATCAAAGCTTCTTTTTGCAAAATTTCCGGTTAGAACGCTTTTTTAGCATTTTGCTGCATTTTCCGAGTTTTTGTAACAAATAAATCTGTTTCTTTTCACCGAAAATTTTCATCTTTCAATTTTTTAAAATGGAGCCGGCTGTTATGCTGCAATCATTTGCAAACAAAAGATGTACTTGCATGACCTCTCACCCCCCTTTCACCCCGCTTCGGCGCGGGGCATGCACGTATAACGCACTTCCTGCTCACGTTCAACGCTTGCATTGGCAGGGAATTGCAATTGTTGGAGCGAGTCGTCGCTCACTACACAGTCCTGCGCAACTGCCACTTGTCATCTGAGCCATCTGCGTTTTAACGGTGGCTTGCGTTTATAAACGTCTGTGAAGCGTAGTTCCTGTGCAGGAATTTTATTTTCGCCATTCTGTAAACTTGCTTTTAAAATAGGAGCGTGAGTTTATTTTGACCCAGCCTGACGTGTAGTTGACATGAAGAAACCAATCCATATTTCAGTAAAATATCAGCTGTCCATCGATACTGTCAACACTGGAGAAAACCATATTTTTAGATTCCTTCCTTGTAGAGCACTAAAAGAACAGAAGTTTTCCACGGCTTCGCGCTTTTGTTAACGCCACTGTTTGACAATATTTCTCTATGTAGAATGTAGATACCGGTTGGTAATTGCGTGGATATAGAAAGCTAGTTTCCAGCCGAATAATCCCATTTGCCCCCGTGCGATACTTTACTGCACATGGCAGGAATATGAAAATATCGTTTTTCATGTTGAACACGGAAATCAAGGTTGTATCCGAACAACGGCGCAGACAGTAATTACTCATCAGGGTTGGCAAAAATTGGAGTTCACAAACCGGAGTTCACTGCCACGGAAATATCACGAGATTGACTTCTGCATTCTTGCGTCAACGTGTGACGGAACTCGGCTTGTTTTTCGCTGCCATTTTGTCGAAATGCGGGGAGAGGCGAGTAACTCTGACCCTCCCTAAGCTGCGCCTATCTTTCCGAAGTCATTTGCTCGCGCTTGGACACAACTTGTTTTCCCGCAACCGACTTGCTCACACTCACCCGTAGCAACCGGCCTTGGACGCTTCTCACTCGTCGCTGTAGCGAAGTTTCGCAGTGTCGAACATCTTCGCTTTGCTATATTAAAATGTTGGTCTTGCGGTTACCTTTCAAGAAACTAACAGCCGGATTTAAAAGAACTAAAGGCCCTCTTGTTTTTTTCCAAAGAAAAAGTGGTCAGTGACTTAATGTTTTGAGCTTCATGAAATCGTTTGCTTTTCATGGGTTTGTTTGTGGCGTGCAGTGACGTTGCGTCCAGGTTCTGTTTGACAAGTCTTTGCAGAAACGGTCTCCTCCTGTATACGCACTTCATATTGTTCCTTGTGGCATTATATCAGTCTCGGCATATCTTCACACGACGATTGCTTTGTTTCACCCTGGCCTTGCTGCCAATTCCCGGGCGACTACGTGCATTGAACTTGCATTGCATCACCGTCAATTGCTGTACAACGAAAATAGCTTCAGCTGAACCTCTCGTTCGTTGGCGTGAGATGAAGCACTTTTATCCTCCATTTTTTTCCATGAATATTGTTGTTGTTTGGGATACTTTTCGACTGCTGGCAAATACGTTCTGGCGACGAGTGGGTGGTTGCTGTGATTCTGCTTCTTGGCTGTTGATTTTACTGCGAGTACATATCCAGAGGGGAAGCCACCACATGGTAACTCGCAGCCTCTTTCACCGCAAGTTTCGGGGCTTTGCTTGAGTTTACGCTTTAACTAAACCTCATTTGCTTGGTTCACAGTTCTCATCATTGACCAGTAACCACGTGTAATGATGTCGTTGTCATTGCTTGATCAGAATCTTGGTGCTCTGGTTCTTGTTTTGGTGGCTGACAAGCCTCGGTTATCTTGGGTGTTAAACTACTTCGCTTTTGTTATTTAAGGAATGTCCTTTTCTTACTTATTCGTATCCGCAAAATCAAAGCGATAATTTTTATGTGTGTTTGGAGATAGGTGTGAAAATTTGCTGTTTAGTAGTAGTTTTTTTCGTTCTCTTTAAGTCTATTTAGTAAAAAAGATAAGAAATATAAAAGGTCTTGCAAAACAGTTTGCATGTTCGTCGCTCCGTTCGCCCGCGCTGTGATAAAAAGTTTCCGACCGAACAGCGTGACATTCGCGTTATTAAAATGAAGAAACACTCGATATCACAAATCTACATGCATTTGATTGTCAGCTGATGGCGATCCGCCGTCGTATGCCAAGGCAACAGGCCAGAAGGGGAACCCGAACCGCCTGTCCGGGAACGCGGTTGAAATGGTTTCGCGTTCTGCTGGCCGGCCGTCTGACAACTCACGGTAAGATTGCTGTCTCTACGTTTCCATGTATTTGTTGCGCTTTCCTGGCGGTATTTTACTTTTTATTGTGTCACTTGAACCCTGTTTAGCCTTTCGTTGTCATCAACTTTCGGTGTCATTACTATGCCGATCGGTGTTTTTGTTTCTTAGCGATTTTGTAAAACTTTTGTAAAACTAAAAATTTACCTCATCAATTTTTTTTCTGAAAAAAAAAACAAGTCCCTTAACCCCATCATGCTTCAAAGTTCATACCCGGAAAAAATTTCGACTCGATTTGTTGCGCATCTCTCTGCATAAAAAATATCTTCAAATATCCGCAGTTGTTTAAAAAACCGCTATTGTTTAACTTTAAAGCACCTCAGTGCAAAACAGTTTCGAGTATTGCTTGAAACCGCGTCCTTTGTTTTGGTGTACTGAGTAATGTCTCACACCCACGCAGGAAAACAAACGAAAAGCATTTTGCTGTGAGAGAAAGCGTGGGACCTCGGCTGGTTTCTCATGCATAAAAACAGTATTACGATTGTAGGCGAGAATCCGGCTGCTCGGCTCAAGTCATACCGACGACACTTCCTCAAGTTGTGTCCATTCAAAGTCAGCAGGCTGACGTGGACACGGCCATGAAGTACGACGTCACGGGAATGTTCCACTGGTGCTCTACACGAGACATGAGCAAGTGCATGTTGGTGCGTCACGCTGTCAATTGTTTCATAGTTTGAAACTACCACCGAATTTGTAAAGAATTATCAAATAGTTTGGCTCTTGTTTCTCAGCTTAGCGTATTCTTCAAGGCGGCGTTTACAGCAACCGACTCCTGCGTAACAAAATCTTCGCCGTGATCTTCCGCGTGGCGCCTCCGCGGAGGAGCGGTTGCCACGGAAGCGCAGTTGGGCCAAAGCTTAACAAAACCTTTTTTGCTAAAGTCGCTCACATCAAGAGTAGAACACAGAGCCGCGTTGCAAAGTGAAGAACTCCAATAACAGGACTCCACGTGTTAGTTTGCCTGAGCTTCCGATCATTCCAATAAAAAAACGGATACTGTCTCTGCCATTCTACTATTACTGCATGTCGTTACCTTCCGTTTGCCCATGCTGGACAGGAGCGGTGTATCGGCCTAAATAAGACAGACAATACTTTGAGGTTCTCGCGAAAGAACCGTTGAACAAGAAACACTGTGATTAATTTGTGCTGCTAAACTTGAAGTTCTAACAATATGCTGATTCGTAAAAATGCTTGCCATAACGCTGACCTAGCAGGAGTTATGGCTGTAGATACTCGTGCCAAGCTTTTCAACGATAACTGCTTTTTCACGACGAGGACAACACGTCAGTTTCATTCAGATCTCATCTGAATGAAGATCGATTTATTTATGAACACAGTCTGTCGCGCTGTCAGTTTTTATTTGTCGTTTATGCGTTTCTGGCTAAACTGTGAGCACCGTTTGAAAAAAAAAACATTCCTTGAGTTACTCGCAATATAACTGAAAACAATACGACATTGTTTTGGAAGAAACAATTTTGTGGCTGTCACAGTTGATGGCGATAGCGTGTGTCAATCCGCCTTTCGTGTAACGCTTTGCGCCAGCAGTTCCAATATCGTGACCTCAGCAGCCGTTCATCTCAACCACACGGTTTTACGTTTGGAATGCTTCGCTTTATGGGCGGGAGGCAAATTGCCGCTTATTGCTAAGAAATTGATGGCACGTCGGTCGTCATGACAACGTTCGCTGCAGAAATAAAAAAAGAAAGTAATATCAGCCTCATTTGTCAACCTTCACTTCCACCGGGGTCCAGCCAGGCCAACGGACCAAGATCAGCGCCCAAAGCCGTTCCAGCTGCATGGAACGTTCGCCGAGCTTCCACGTTGCTATACCGACCGTGCTGTGATTTGCAGCTGGGTGATCTCGCCGCGTGCGAAAGCGATGAATAATTTACGATTTGTAGTTTGATACATGGAACCTTCGCCGGAACACGTGTTCGAAAATAAATTTCGTAGCTTGTTATAGCCTGCGTCGGATGCGTGTGCATTGGCGAGCTCATCGGCTTAGGCAGCGCCATTCATGTTTTCTTTGTTCTGTGCTGTACATACGCGCGCGTGCGAAATGCACGGCGGGCAATTTCCGGTACACCGGTCGTTTCTCTCAGGGCTGTCATTCAGCGAGACGCAGTTATTATATTTTTCTGGTGATCGCTGATGTGTGTGTTTGAAGAAGCGTCCAGCGTGTTTTGCGTCTACTGTTTGAAAAACGCTCCTCTGCTTCGTACAAACGAAATGCACGCATTTCGTGGCGAAAGACGTGCGCGTCGCTGGTCGTTTTGTCGAAAAAGCAGTTCAAACGCTGGCGAGCAATGCCTGTGATGAGCAGGGCGCCAAAGCTGCGGAATGTCCGAAAGGGCTGTCAAAGGGTTTGGTCTGAGTTACAAACGTGATGCCGCTGTGCCCTTCTGATTTTTGGAAATGTTTAACTTGCTTTGATGGATTCGGTAGTCGATTCGGTCAGAATATAAAATTACATATTACCTCGTTGACAAAGACAATAGCCCCGCACCCTGTTTTGTTTTCCAACCAAAGCATTACCTTTCCTCTAGTTCTGTTACAACCTCGCGGTTGGCGTTGCGTTGCATGTGTGATTCACTACGAGCGGGATGTGCGCGAAGAACAACACCCATATATATGTGGCAGCGAGCAACAGGGTCGCTGCGAATGAGATATCCGACGAAAATCTCTCACCAGTCGAAGCATGTTACGTCCATCAGCCGTCGCTGTTGGCATCATGCACTTTTCAGTTTTTTCAACCTGTTGCCGAAGAGGGTTGTCGATTAATTGCGCCGTTTACGCGTTTATATGCTGACAATGAGCCGGATATTTGCTGACTTGAGCCAGGTCGAGTTATCGTAAAATTTGATGTGCCGAGTGTTGTCTGGTGCCAGAAACAGGACTGGACGGAGATCTTTGAGACCTGTGACATTGACTTAATCGTAGAGTTTTTTTGTTTAATGTTTTTGGCAAAAACCTACAACTCTCCTGTTGTTGCATTAAACTCATGAAGCTACGCGAAAAGCAATCTACAGGATGGTCCATAAGTCATTACCCACAAATACATCTCATGCATCTAGTACATCTGTATGCTGTCCTTCATTCTCGCTGCATAATATCATGCAACGCCATGTTCTATGAGACATTTTTCTCAACATTGCAAGGGTTAATGTTCCAAATGCCGCAGTAACAGCTGCCTTCAATTCGTCCTTAAATCTTTCTTCAAATTTGGCACTTATTGTATCCAAGGTGTCCCAAGTATTGTGGCGTTCATGTACCCACGTGCTTGTTACAATCCGCTCTTCAAGTGTAAATCGACTTCGATCTGCCACATTTTTTATGTATTATAACTTTCATATATAATGAAAAGCAAGAAATTTTTATAAAATACATGCATAACAAACTACAGCACTATAACATTTGACTGGGTATGGACTTATGGACCACCTTGTACAATTGCAAAGACCCCATGGAATGTTTTGCAACCAACAGCTAACCGAAAATCATCAGGAGCAATTTTGAAATGTCCTGCCGCAGTCGTTTTCATGCGGTAATGTTGTGCTTGTGATCGTGGTTCTCACACATGACATGTTGCGTGTTGCCACAGAGCCGCGAACACGCAAATCCTCCGGTCATGGGTGACCACATCATCCTGTGCATTTTCGGCGATTCGAAGAGCCCGCTCGTCGGCCTGCGCAACTTCGTCATGCCCCTGCGCGCGTCCAACTTTCATTACCACGAGCTGAAGCACATCATCCTTCTCGGCGACCTGGACTTCATCAGACGCGAGTGGGACACGATTTCCAACTTTCCGAAGATATGCATCCTTCCGGTGAGCGCGAAGTTCGCGTTGTCAGTTCTTGGGTGGTAGTCGGGTTGAATGTTCTGTCGCGGTTGCCTGTATATTGACAGATGGCTAATCGCCAGATGCTTGCGCAGTGTAAGTTCTTGTTGGAGTCAGTTGTTCCAAAATCAAGAGTTGCTTATAAACTTGCTTGGTAGATAAACTTCCAAGCAAAAATGCCAGCAGGAGTCTTGAAAACGCGTATCTAAATAATCATATATCACCGTGACGAAACTGAATGTCTTTTCTAAAACCAATACTTTTGAGCAAGTTCTTTTCTAAAACCAATACACTTGACCATTGTGACTTCTTACTTTGAAATCCCCAAAGCACTTGTTGCAATAATTGAGGTTCACTGGTGGTTTCTAAAACAAAATCATGTCACTTTTTAATTTGCGAAACCCATAGCATAGTCGAAAACGCATTCGCCATGCTTCTCTCCTTGTAAATATAATCTATATGCCCTGTAAACAAGATCTCTTTGTCCTGAGAGCGCGTGGTGTCCCATGAGATCTTTTTCAAATCGTTTTTCTTCTCACCAGGGCTCACCGCTGAGCAGGTCAGACTTGCGCGCGGTCAACGTGAATCTGTGCGACATGTGCGTCATCCTGTCGGCCAATCAGAACGCGATCGAGGACCCCTCCCTGCAAGACAAGGAGTCGATCCTGG
>JGI24021J15306_10003579_pt1 | contig 17612 bp, 9 predicted proteins | sample Ectturendosymbi1_FD_15306 | JGI IMG/M metagenome (IMG submission 15306)
CGGATCGTTTCGTACGCACGCGACAGCGAACGTCGCCGACAGAAACGTTCAACACTTTTCAAGCTCTTCACCGTGAACGGATGGGGTCTGGCATTTGGCCGAGACAAGATCACGTGGAGACTGGTAAGTTGCATTTCTCATGTTTAGCCTAAATGTGGAGCACTCTACCAGCCTTTCGTTCTGCTTCATTCTTTGGACTTGGTCACTCCGAAAAGAAGTTAAATCCAATTTTCGAATTTCGAAAACTATCTCATTCTACGATTTGCTGGATTGCGCCATCTTGAATTAGCAGCGACCAAACCGCAGAAGTATTCACAACATGTCAATCTATTTCACGCTGGCGCCTGCTTTCTCCCGAAAGGTCAAGGCGAAGCATATTTTGCAACGTGGCACAGCGACCGTAATCGTAGCATCTCACTGAAGCAATTTTTTTGCGAAATTTCCGTAATTTTTCGCTTCACCCTTGTCGGATGTTTTTCAGTTCAGTTTCGTTTATACTTGGTTTCTGTTCTGCTTTTCGGATTGTCACGAGTGGCATGCATATGAAGCCCATCTCCGCCTGCTTGCGCCCCGGTTTCAAGAAAAATATATTTTGTTTCAATATTGTAACGCGCCAAAAGATTCATACTCGCGTGAAGACAAGAATTTCACCAAGTTGAGCTCTGGTCCAAGAAAACCGTGGCTAAAAAAATGCAACCATAGATCGATGTGCTGCCAACTAGTGGTTTAATATAACATCCACCCATGTACAAATATCCGAATCTGGTACAAAGTTAGCAGTAAAGTTTTCAAGAACATCTATGGCAGTGGGAAGATTTCAAGCACGCACAACTGCAGAGACAATGGAAGCAACGGAACGGCAACATGCCGCAACTGAAAGTGGCTTCAAGTCACAACTTCATTTGTTTTTCAACAGTTTTGTTTTTTCTTCTTGGATTGCAAAAAGGCGTTTGCGCGTCTGATGTAAAGAATACATTTGAGACTTTGCCCGCAACACACGCTTTCTTGTCGTGTAGAGCAGCGTCGACAACAGACATAAGTGGGCGCGAGCTTGCAAAGGGCCTGACAGACAAAAGTCCCCAAAAACTTTGCTCAGGATCATGCGCTTTTCAGTTGTAATGTTCGGTGATGAGTCACTCAGAGTAATGAACAACTTGTGGAGCTGTACTATGAAAAAGGGCCAATCTCGGCCGCTTTGCAAAGGAACGAGCATGCTTGGACCTGCCGTCCAACTCCGGCTCGCTAAATAATGGAAAAACAAAACAGGCTCGTCCGCATATTTGCTCAACTGACTAACATAACGTCACAGAAGTCTATCAGTTAGCACAGCTATCAGCACTCAATATCATGTTGCGCGACTAATGCAGCATACATGCACAAATGCGCTGTGCGCAAAGTCCGCAGCAATCTGGATCAAAACCGAAATCTGCTTTCACTACTTTCCATTAACAACAAAAAGCGAAACCAATTGGATACCTGCCCATGTAAAGGAACGGAGGCAGTAATCGTACAGTCTCGCCCTTACATCTCATTAAGTGCACCGGTGGAGAGGAGATGGTGGCGGTTTCCTTTTTTAAATTTAGCTCATTAAGAAAACCTTGCTGACTCTTCTCAAAATTACGGTGCCTTTTCTTCCACCCAATAAAAGACATTGCTTATTTCGTAACTTGAAGGAGAGGTGTTACGTTTTTTGCGAACTTTGTCCATCGAAATAATTAGTGTAAGCCGCACGCAACGCGATATATCCACATTTTGGTTATATTTGTGGAAAGAATAATCACACCACTAACGTGTGCCTCATTAAAATACAAAAAAACTTTTGATTGACTGTTGAAATTAAAGACGACGCCGACGTTTCAGTCAGTTAGATTTGTTGTTATGAAAGCTCGTTTCCTAATCGGCTGAAATGTCGGCATCTGTTCAAATTACAACAGTTAATTAATAAGTTTATTTAATATTTTCCCGGTCCTTTGATGGCTGGTTCTGCATGTATATTTATATGGCTCATTAATAATGACGTACTGTAGAAGTTAATTGTAGTGCTTCGCGTTTTGTCTAGCTCATGACGAAGTACGGCGATCACTCATGCGTAACGAGAAAACGAAGCTAAAAGCTTTTGCGACGAATTTGGGTTCGAAAATAAGGATGTAACACAATTGACGGCCGTAAAAAGTTTTGTCGTATTTTTATCTTACATTTTCAGGTTTGCCTGCAGATTTTCATATTTTTTGTTTAAGAAAAACACTAACAACATTTATTTAAAACTTTACAACAAACAGGGAAGTCCGCGTTGTGACAGGCAGTTCGAAAGGTTGCCAATGGGCAGTCACTTGCATCCACAAATTCCACTCGAACTTCCTGCAACAGCACCCAACTAATCAATGAAACTTTCTCAAATATTTGCTTCACTTGAAAATGTTTCGTCGGGCTTTAAGAGCCAAGCCGTTTGGAGGCGTGGCAGCAACGAGCTATTTAAAATATTTGGATTAACGATGAATGATCAAATTCTCTGTGGTTCTGACGTACTTGTGATACCAGCTGCTGCTGCTCTCGTGCTAATGCGATTCGAGCCTTTAACATGTGCTGTTGGGCAGGTGAAAGAATGGCCGAGTGTCAATCCGTTTATGAGCAACAATGAAGTGTGGTTCACAGTCAAGCTGGCCTTTCGCATGTGGAGCGAGGTCTTACCTCGAACTTTTGTTGAGGACAACACTTCTCCAGTGAACCAAGTCGACATCCTCGTTGGATTCGGCAATCGTATGTATACTGAGCACAAGTGAATGCTAATACAGGTTGAATGCAAATGCAGTGAACTACGCCTGGTGACCATTAGAGCACAAGAGTTTTACTATCTTTGTCACGGTAAATAGATCCCAGCTCCTAAACGTACCAGGCAGTGCACTATAACGGTAAAAACTCACGCAAAACTTACATTTCAAATAGCCTTCAGTATCTATCGAATGTAATTTTTTGTAGAGCAGGGTGCTCACACTTTTTCAGCAAGCCAGCTACTTATGAAATAAACAAGTCAAAATGATCTACCTGCTACAAAAATGCAAAACATTTATTTATTGATAAATATATTGAGAATTTTTTACAATGTATGTTGTATACCTTGCCTACCCACACGCGCCCATATTGCACAACGCAATTAACTATGTGCAGTTTTTGTCATTACCTGACTTTACACAGATGACATGCACTGAATGGAATCTGAAAGGTGCTAATGTCAAGCGATCTGCCCACAGTACCTTTGAGATCAGCTGGTAGATCGCGATCACGTATTGATCACCCCTGGTGCAGAGGCTTGAAACTGCATCCAACCTAAACCTCTAACTGGTTTCAATTTTTTCTCTATACGACTTCGACCTTCTCGACCTATTACAATAGAAGATCAAGGAAACGGTTTCGGTTAATTTTCTGGTGTTTGAATACTGGTGTTTTTCCAAGACTTACGCATTGTTGAAAAACATACGTCGTCTGCCACACCAGTGAAAGCTTAGCGCTTGAAGAGCCCAATTTATCACATATCATCTGTCGCCAAATTCGAAATTAAATGCAAATTTTACTGCGTTTGTTCTCTGCACACTTTAGTTCTAGACGTACATCGATCCAAGTGCATGTACAAAAGAATATTTGGAATGTGGCAAAAATTTTAATCTTGTAAGTGCCTTGTTTTCCATTGCATTTCATAGAGTTCGCTGTTCAACCAAATATGCACATGATCACCGTACAATTGATCACAATCAACACCATCTCATGAGAAGTTCTGCTCACACGCAAAGTAGCGTTCTGAAGTACTAAGAGGAAGTTACGACTTGTGTTTCGCCATTTTGTTTCGAGTGCAAAATACTGTGAAATTCATCAAATGCTCGACAAACACAACGCACATAGCGTAGAATTTTTGACAAAAATTCGTGAACTCATTTGCGGATAATACCAAGCGGAGACATGAACTCAAAGTTTAAATATAAAGGGTCACGAATCGCGATCTCTTTCGCGGATTGATTTTAGTAGACCTTTTCAAGTTTCCAGTAGACCCAAATCAAGCCCTGTTTGAACAACGCCAAGCGCCATGAACAGGCTTCTAGATGTGATCTGTGCTGGTTCTTGCGGCTGCAACATGTTTCCGACAGCCCGGAATGTGCCGGAGGCCAGCCGCTGGAGGCGCCCGATGTTTCCGGTTTTTGCAAACCACAAATGGCCCGGTAAGCCAAAATCCTTAAGTTTAGCTTTAAGCCATCACTCGTGCCAGAAGCAACAAGTCCTGCGCGGACCGTGTAATCAGTCTTCGCTAATTCGGCGTTCATGTGAAGGTCACTATTAACAAACCTTTTCCTGCGCTTAACTACAATTCACTGGGACCTGAGAAGCTTGCGCGAGTTTGCGAAATTCTTGCCGATTTTGCATCAAATCGCAGCAAAAACAGGCCGCACCCACTTGGGATCGGATTCAGCAGCCGAAAATATATCCGTGTGACGATGCGAACGTTATCAGTTGTTTTGACAGGCGCAGCTTGATAAGCCCTAAATCGGCGAAGGAACTTCACGAATGTTTTTTCTGTGATAGTTGCGCCACTGCGTTACGTTTGAATCAAACAAAGTGAAGCGAAAGATGTTTTTTTGCTTCAGTTCCAACACGATTGTTCGAATTTCAAAAATCTTGGGAGTTTCACACTACAATGAACCGTATATGCTTTAATGAAATTTTTCTGGGTGAAGGGTGAAGTCATTTGAACAAAAACAAATACCGATCGGGAAAGTCCCATTGAGGCGTTTTCCAGTGATAATATTCTTCGGTTGATTATCACTGGCTCAGCGTAATTCTAACTTCCAAAACAGTTTAGCGGCAATTTTTTAATTTGCACCGCAGTGCTTCTGAAATCCAAGGTGATTATTAAACTAATCACTTTGACTTTTATCGACAATGTTCACTCGCTTAGCTACTCAGGAATATTACCAAGCGTTGCTGCGTTAGGTGTTAACTAGTGGGATTTTGTGTTTTTTTATGAGCGATAACGATTTCGTAGGGAAGCAACTATATTAACCTTTGTCAAACACGAATGCAAACATTGTACTGCGGTGTCATAACAAACATAAGCTTTAAACGGAATTTCAGTGCAAACAGTTTTCAACAATTCTACCCCTATGTATGGCCCAAAACAATGCTGTTTTGCAACATTTCAGTCCAATTATCCCAAGGTTTCAATTTAGGCTTAAGCGGTTTTCTATGTTGGTTGTTGCGTCGTATCAACCATTGCAAGTATACAACAAAGCATTGAAATGCGTCTTTTATCGAAAGTGATAAATTCAGTTTGCATGGGCAAAAGAGTTTGTAGGCCTCGGTGAGGGATTGTTTAGGCAACGATGTTTTTTGCTGATGAGAGCAAGTTGATGGTTGTGTGCCACATTGATCGCCGTCTAATTTCAGACGTTTTTTTCAGACGCTTGCCTGAGTAACACCGGTTAATAAGTACTGATTATTAGTTCACGGCCAAAGCACTTCTGCTCTCAGTTTCAAAAACGTGGTTTGCGGACAGGTCTTGATGCTATGCTACGCTTTTAAATTTGAACCAGATTGCTGCGATTTCGTCGGTTAAACGCACAAAAATGCAAAGCGTAAAGTAGAACCTTTCACTCATTTCCGCTTTTTTTCGTTTCAGGAAAGCACAATCGGTGCCCTGTGCAATTTCGCAACGGCCCGTTCACGCAGGAATATGCCCACGCATGGCCTTTACCCAAATCGGAAATTCACTTCAACGACGCGCAACCCTTCGTGTCTGTCAGCTGGTTGCCAGGGGCCAACACCCGGGCTAACAACGTCCAACGGTCCTCCCACTACCCGATCAGCTTACTTAAAGTAAGTTGTTTCGCTAAGTCCTGAGTTGCACGATCTGCTGGCGTTGTTAGTCAAATGAAAAGTGTGATATGGAACGATTGGCGCATTTTTTGTGAAGCAAGAATACACTGTAAGCTTTAAGTTCCTGCTCACAATCTCAAGACTTCCGCATGAATGTCCTACAGGCATGTTAAACCGTCAGAATACGCGCACCAAGGATGCTTTAAAGGACAGTATATGACGAATCGAGATGAGCAATTTGCTGCAACGACTTGAATCCAATTTGATGTAATTGAAGCATGGCATTTCTTGCATGCTGGTAATGGATCAAAGTCAGGCATTTCTGGATTACTGTCTGGACGTTATAATCGATCCAAATTAAATGCAACTATCAGGGAGCACGTTACTATTACACCTTATCTATCACGACCTTATCGAACTTTAAAGCTGTCACCTCATATATCTGGCATGCGCGAGCCAAGCCACTGGATATTTTTCCACGAAAAGAATCTGCAGTAAATAAAAATCGTGGTTTTACAAAACAATCGCGCCTGGAAGACGGACCTACCCTATTGTGTCGATATGCTGCCAAGAAAAACACTGCTAAACTTTTGCGTCGGCTTTGTCGGACTTTCTTTTTTGCGTCTTTTTCTTTTTGCAATGAATGCTGTGGCCTTCCAAACAAACGATCACGACAAACTCCTGGTCCAAATTAAAGCGTTGCTTGTCTTCGATGCTTCAACAGTGTGAACTGCCTGCCTCGTTCAGGCGAATGATTTTTCAAAGTCAGAGGGGGCGTTAGTCGCGAGCTGATAAGATTGCGATCAGGGAACGTGAGAGAAATAACGATTTTGCTTACACTACCGGAGTTTTTCAAAGAATTGCACGGTTCTTACAAGTTATTTGATAAATATTTGCTAGTCCATTTAAACGGTGTTCGGATTTGATCAGGTCGCATTGCATGAAATCGGTCACACGCTGGGACTTCCCCACAGCGAAAACCGGCAATCCATCATGAACCCGTTCTATCAGCCCTACCAATCCAAGGACGTAGAGCTTGGTTCTGCTGACAGGCAAAGCATTCAACAAATTTACGGTGAGCTGAGCCTTTCAACGCGCTTAAGGTTATGTACAATTTCATGTGGCTATGCGAATTTTAATGATGGAGTTTAAGGGATTCGGAATCTGAAATCACGTAACTCTACTTACAAGTTTCTTTGAAGATTAATTATGGAAGCGTTACTGCATTTTAAAGAACGTTGTTTTCGCTTTTTAAAAAGGTTTTGTTTGTCACTCTAAGCGAGCTGCTTAACACGGTGGCCTGTTTTTTCACAGTGGAAACATATGGTGAAATGTGTTTTGAAAACAAAGTAAGGGCAAAAAATATTTTTTTTTCCGTCTGAAGACCACTTTTCTCTGCCGAAATTTCGTAGCTCTCTGCATTGCTCTTTCGTTTGCACTTTTCGAGAACAATCCTGATATATGGATTTCACTCTAAAAACTGGCTACTTCGTATTCAGAAAGCTTTCCTCTCAGCTCTGCAGTGCAGCGGCAGTCACATGAATGGCGTCTAAGCTAACCCAGTTACTGCGCAGTTACTTCATCGCTTTTTTTGCGCGAGCTACCAATGTGGTTTATCGTTGCAACGCCAGTGGACACTGAAAACTAACCAAAAATTCCAAGTACGTGGGACAGCTTATTTTAATTGGGAGTGTACCATAGGAGAAAAAAATTGAATTACATGCGAGATTTGTTGGTCAAATTCATTTTGATTTTCGATTAATACTTTGAAGTTAATCGATCGCGTAATCAGCACTGCAAGAGTGAATTTTCATAACTACTCAACGTTTTAAGTTGCAAGGCCACAACGTCCTTTTCCAGATACATTGCAGAAAATATAAATTCACACAGCTTGTCAAGCAAAGGTAACATAACTGGCACGTAACTTTAAAGGGGGCAGAGAGCAATGTGAATTGCAAACAGCTGACGTAAACCGAATGATACTGTACTTCAAAACAAATTTGCGTGAGCGACCGGTAATCAAAAAAAATTTGTGCAGCTGTATGATGATCAAAGGCGCTGCCAATAAGCGAGCAGTTCTCATCGAATAGCCTGTTTTGGCGTTTACCTTTGACAAATATTGCAAATCTAGTCCTGACGCAATACAAAGTGAAACACCTGCCATGTGAGCGTTCGAGCAAGATTGTTAAAACACTGACGAAAAACGAAGGGTGGAAACGAGCTGGGAACGACGGAATTGAAACTGAAACTATACGGTAATTTAAATGCGAACGCTGTCATTTTGCCCGACTTCGAGGCCGAAGAACTTATCGAGCACCGTGCCCGTGTCTCAGTTTGCTTGTTTTACCACCCAGAACTCTTTGAAGTTGGCGTATGATGAGAAAATAATGCAGGTGCTACCGCCCAAAAATGGTCGTCACTCCGTGCGATTTCGCATGCGACGACACTACGACAATTTTGCGGCTCGTTGCAGCAGCTTTAACTACATACAAGGAGAATTATTTAACACGACGTGTGCGCCACATGAGCTAAATTTGACGTGATTTCGCACCAATTTGTGTCATTTGCGACAACCCGCGACAGTCGCTTAACGTTGCTTACCCGTCAGTGAAGAAACCTGATCGAACTTTGTGTCGATTTCGTCCAAATTACGCGGCGTTTAAGTTGTTGACGAAGCCTTGTGTAAATATTGTGCCGTTTGCAGGTTCTTGTGTGATTTCGTTTGACGCCGTCTTTGACTGGGTGCGGCAAGTTAGAACGGGTGACGGTAAAATGAGATGGAAGTTCAACACGTATTTCTTTAGAAATTCCTGGTACTGGCTTTACGACAACAGGTAATTTTTCGCATACTTTTCGAACGAGTTTCCAGAACCCTTAAACCGCGATGAAGTTTCGAAATACTGAGCGCACAACTCCTACTTTTGTGAACGTGGCAAAAGTGTCAATCATCCATGTAGCTTGACCGTTGTCAAGTTCTCTTTGTGTTCGGAGAACAAGCAACCCAAAGTCACGTGCTAACGGTTGATTCAAAGCATGTCATTGAACCGTAATTTCCGACTAGCTTTCGCAACGTTTGCTTGCAACTGTTGTGTTCCATTCAGGGACGCCGAAACAGCGGTAGGACAGGGCGACAGTAAAAGAGTTAAGAGCAATGGAAACTCACAAAAAACAAAAACATCATTACCTATTATGCTTGTTTCTAGAAAACCATTCTGAAGTTTTTTCTAGAAAATCATTCTGAAGTTGCTGGATGCGCGAATAGCTGCAATAAACTTGTTACAAGTCGATCTTGATAAGCCATGAAATTACATAAGATACTTTTATAAAACGGCGCCTGCGCCCTCGTTGCCCCCCTTATGAAAAGACAGCGGGCAATGCCTACGTCATCCCTCGCTTGCAGCGTCCCTGGTTCTACATCAAGAGAACCTACCCGTCCTGATATAAGTTTGTTTTCTTCAGGATGCTGTTAAGGTATGTCGTATCGAAAAACACTGTTATATCTTGAACGTGTTTGGATAAAACAAGGTGATAAGGATACAATCTTCAGTATTTAATCTTTAAAAGCCAATTACTTCTGCAGAGCGCATAGGCCGAGGTACGGGGACCCAAAGCTGATAACCGAATACTGGAGAGGAGTACTGGACCCCACGAAGAAACAGCGAAAAAAGATTGACGGAGTAGTACATGTGCGGGACTGGAACAGGCCAAATGGCCCTACATATTTCTTCAGCGGTTAGTTATGTCTATTTCAGGATGATGTCTCACGGCAGAAAATATACTTTGTAAACCAACAAATGTTTGCACAATTCATTTAAAAATTGTATGAAAGGTCTAGACTTCGCTGCGCAAGCTTTAAGGCCAAACTGCAAGTTCACCGTTTAAACGGTACTGGCAGAAAATGTACGGTTTACATGTCGGAAAACATGTTTGTGAAAGAGCGTGTTTTATAAGTTAATCCGTAGATGAATAACTTAAAGTAATCTATCAAAAGTGTTTTGGAATAGCTGTCCGATTTTCATGCAACAGAGTAAGACCTCATCAAAATCGGACGTCTGGTGAAGGTTGGAATAAATGCTCCATTTATGGATCGTTGCTTCGTGTGGTAAAAATTTTAAAATTTCCCAACTTGCATACGATCTTCTTGTTGCCAATATGTAATATAAGGTAAAGAAAAAGCGAAAAGTCTAATAGGACTTTCCCCGCTTAGGTGACTATTGCCGATTTGCGCGATTCAGTTTTCAACTAAATTTTAAAAAGACTTAAAATACAGTTATTAGCCTGATTCCCTCAGTAGCTTATTTCTTCTAAGTGTTCTGTCGAGCATTCCTTTCGAAATATGCATAATTTTTGTGTTTTTTCAGTAAGGGGAGGGGGTTACTGCCAAGATGGCAACGCATGCCTAATGTGTGATAACAACAGCTATTCTTGAGGTCTACAACGCCATTTTTGCAAGTATGGCGTTTTGATGGACGAGCAAGCTTGATACCTGCGTCCCATGAAGGAATTCGCTGATAAAACAAGCTGAGTCGACGCGCGTGGCTCATAGTTACCTCGGTTGTTCATACGTAACTTGTAAAGGGAATTTTGCCATTTTGGCTTGAGGTACCTTGCGTACCTCCCACATTCTGTAAGGAGAATATGTTTCTTTTTGGAAAGGAATATATTTTGAAATACGACAAATTGTGTTTTTCGGGTCAGATGAGCTTGAATATAATTTCTGAGTTGTTGAAAAATGCGCCTGTGCTCCTAAAATATCTGGAGCCATTTATGGCAATTGGCAGCTATATATTCAGGTTTAGTTCCCTGAACCGGGCTGTTTAACGACCTACTCAGTTGAATAAAAAGTTGATTGCAATATAATTCAGGTCTTTTCCACAATAAAATAATTCAAGTCTTTAAAAACCATTCCCTACAACCACAAACGAGTATATAACGGTAGAAGTTTATAAACACAAAGATAGAAAGACGAAATTTTCTTTTGGTTTGTAAGTATAGTTACCACTGAAGATAGCGTGACTTACTTGTAACGAAATCGTGTTTGGTTGTATTTACCGCTCACAGTTTGCAATGGTGGTGTAGATTTGCAAAGACTTGCAAATTGTCAGCAAATATTAGTCGTTAAGTAATCAATATTTCCTGTTTTTTGTCGAGAAAGGAACTCAGCTTCATGTTTTTCAAGCTGTACTGTTTATATAGGCATGAAAAACATCATTGTGCTTTAGCTGATAAGGTAGATGAAATGAACTAATGAGGAAGTCAGAGCTCTAAGAATTCCGCGATAATTTCTGGTTTTGGTGGTTTCCTTCACATTCCAATTTTTCTACAGGTGATGTTTATACGGAGTATGACAACATCAATGACCGAGCTAAAGTTTTCGATCGCTTCGGAAGGCCATACCCGAGAAAGATCTCTGTTGATTTTCCTGGAATACCATCACCGATTGACACTGTATTGTACAAGTGGGACGAAGGTCTGCTCTATTTTTTCAAGGCAAACAAAGTGAGTATTCACTTAGTTATGGTAAGATATTTTGCTCACGAGGTCTGATGATTCCACATTGCTCGATGGAATGATTTGAAGCGTGAAGCATTTACGTTGAATTTTTCGTGAATCACTGCGATTTTCAAGAGAAGAATGCAAGTTACCGTGACATGACCTGGTCATGAACAGCACTTAAATGTGAGAAGTGTTTAACTTTGTTTTGCAAAGATTGTGGCACAGCACACTGTGAAGCAAAGCCTGGTCGTTCAAATTCTCATACGCGTTTTTCTTTTCTGGTGTTTTACGCATAACTGCGTGACGCTTTAAAGTACCACGCGCATATCTACTTTGTGTCGTGCGCACCAGCTTGTCTGAACATGGAAGCGGAATACGCGATAGGCTAAAAAGGCTTCACTTAGTTTCAAGCTCATCTAGCCTCCGGTGTGATAGCTACCACATTCGTTTGCTTAACCGTTAAAAGTTCTGAAGCTCGGAGGGGTGTACAGTGGTTTGTCCTTGCGCGTTCTTTCTCTCGGTGCAACATGTTTCTTCGTTTAGGTTCACCGATTCAACTGGACCAAGCGTAAAGTCGAAGACGTCAATTTCATATCGACCACGTTTCCGGGATGGGGCGGTGCTTCCCACTTGCCTGACAACATAGACAGCGCCTATTACTCTTACACAGACGAGGCGTATTACTTTTTCAAAGGCCACTACTATTGGAAGTTAGCTGGAGCAAAGGAGAAGGACCTTAACGTTGGCATGTTCTTTCCTTACAATGCTGTAGGTCCACGGCAAGTCACAGGGCGTCGATGGAAAGACTTGTGCGACGTAGGACCAACTGAACTTATAATGAACCTCCGCAAAAGCTAACACGTCCTTGTGTTCGTTTACTGCCACCTAGTGGTTGGTTCTGCCCCACTCAGCGCAATTTTTTCAATCGATACTGAGCCACGTTTCCTTCGACGGTGCACCTCCGCTTTGCCTTCAGCCTGGTGTCACGTGAGCTGCTTGTTTGAAGTTGTTGCTGTTTTTGACCTGTAAGTTTAACAGTCGCTTGTTGGGCCTCGAATCTTTGCTGGAGACTTGCAAGACGAAGACCCGTGCATTGAGTTCCATGTCAACAGATATTTACGCGCAAACTTTGCATAGAGCTTGCTTCTACTGTACAAAAGTGCTTGCGACAAAAGCCAAAATGCAAACGAATTTCGCGCTCTGACATGCGGGCAACTGCGAAGAGTCTGGAGCAAGGCACCTACCTCACCGTTCACCTTCACATGACGAACCGAATTGAAAACAAACGCCATTTGCTTCGGTTCTTTCTCGTCGACCCGCGATTTTTGGGTCTCACTTCGCAACGCCTGTAAGGCGATAGTTCCGATGCGACATGCCTCTGCAATCTTTTGAATTTCAAGTGTGGAGTCGTCAGATGGTGCGACAGCGAAACCCTTATCTCCGTCCTGAGAGCTTTGTCGTTGAACTCTCACCAGCTGAAATTGCTTTAAGGCATCTGATGACATGCAGAGGTTTCAAACTTGATTTCGTTCTTGTTAAAATTTGCCTTTACCATGTTTTACACGTGTTTTGCTTTTTCAGTGCTGTACACGCTTTTTACAGTGTTATGCCTTTCTGGTTTACGTTTTCCAACTCATTTTTTATCTTTCGCTGTAACCGTAGAGCTGTTGTGTGTCCGACGATAAACAATAATAAATTCTCAATTAAACTATAAAACGACGTTGCATAAGAATCTACATCATTTGCATGCAAGTAATGTCTTTTATTCTTTTGCATGCACAATTTTTTAAACTTTCCGCAGTCGTTGAATATTGATTAAATTGCCAAAATCTGTTCAATGCAGTTATCAAATGACAAACAATTTTGGGCCCGAAAACTTTTCACAATAGCTTTACGTAAGTCTCTCTGTACACAAGCAATCTTGGAATATCAACAAGAAAGTAATTGTTAGCACCTTCGATGTTTCGCCCTATTTGCGGAGTTTAACGTTTTTTACTGATTGTTTGATTAGCTTTCAGTTGCATTTCTTAAAACGGAATTTGAATCAATTTTTTTGTGGAATTCATTCTCTTTGATAGTGAATTTCTTGGAGCTACTGAGAGTTGACGCTTATTTCTCTGATCATTTTTGCAACTTTGTTGATATGGAAACGCCTTTTGGATTTCTTTTTTTAACTGCTGGGTAATAATGTGACACATATGATTTTTTACCCACTATCCGGTTTGTAGTCCAACAGGAAGTTTTTCTTTTTTGTAAAGGTAAAGTGGTTCCATTGAATTGTTGGATAATGAAAATAATTTGCTTTTTGAAAACAATTCAATTACTCAATTTTCTTCAGGAAAATTTCCGTCGCTTTTGATGACTCAGCAGTCTCGCCATAAGTAAGCGTGATTGTTAAAAACCAGCGAAATTCATTCCTGCGACCGACATGTATCTTTACTGATTTGTTTATTTATTAAGTTTGTAATTAATTTTCAGTTTATTATAGCTTTTCTTGTATTGTGCATTTAGAAGAAAAAACGTATTTTAAAATAAAACGGACAAACAGACTCGGCGATAAGATTAGAAACCTTCGTCGTAGTTTTGCCTCTCCGGTGATATACACCAAGATGACGGAGTGGTTGCAATGCAGCTTTGAAGACGAGCTGCTAATAAAACAGCAAATTTTTTCTCGCTCAGAACAGCATGAGCTTAGTTGGTGTTACATTAAAACACTAGAAAGAGAAAAAAGACTGTAAGGAGATTGTGGTACCTGTATGTTAGTCTTCTTTTAGCGGTTTGAGTTTATAAAAGTGAGAACAATGCACAGAACGTGGGTAAAGGAATTTTTTGCATGGGGTGAACTGTCAAAGGACCATTTTTGTAATTCCTTGGTTATGCCAACTGAGAAATTCTTAAGGAAACCATTTGCGTTTGCAAAGTAATAAATAACATATGACCTGCTACTTTAATGCATATCTTTGAAAAAGTCAGACGAGATTCATAAAGTTTTCTCAAAGACTTAGATTTAAATAGCTCCTGGATTTTTGTGAGAAAATATTGTTCGGGCAATTTATTAAGGCTGCTTAATGAAAATCATGTTAACCAGTTTCAACCCACAAATTTTTGCAAAAGTCTTAGTTTTTTATGTATTTAAAGAAAAGCCGCATCATTTCTTGAAAACAATTAACTGAACTGCAAGTTCTGTAAAAGCAACCTACGGCATTTCCATTTCAGTCGCGTTTTGCTTTCTGCAAAGTCAACTTTGCCAAAAATTGACAGTATCAAATCATTTCTTTTTTAAGTTATTCCTTCAACAGTTAAAGTACATTTTCTTTTACTCATTTTTGTAGGAATGCGAACTAGTACCACCCCAACCAAACAGTCTTTTGCAATATGAGTTTTTCCAACTTGGGGACGTCGGTCAGCATTTTGCAGGTTTTGTAGGGTATTTGTAAAATTTGAAAGTTCTCTTGAAAATTGTTTTGCTACCTCCAAATTATTCGGCCTGTTAACAACAGGGATGACTAAGTCTTGTGTGATAGTAGCACAATATCGTCAAGGATGGGCGTCGGAAGGGGGGCTTGGACCCCCTGGATTTTGAAAATTTCAGCAAACAAAGGTTGTTTGCTTGATTTCGAGTGGGAAAACCCAAATTTCATCATTTTTGTCCCCCTCTGGAAAAATTTTGGAAAAATCCAATAGTACCATCCCTGGAAAAAATCCTTCCGACGCGCATGTCTTCAAGTTAATTCAGTAGAGCATGTGCGTTACAGAGAGGTATTTTACGCCGGTATCATATGCGCAAGAGGTGAGGCTACGTGTGCTTCAATGCTAAGGTATCTAAGAGAAAAACAAATGTTTTTGATTTCAGTGTGGAAATTTGGGACTTAAAGAGACTTGCATGCCGAAATGCAACATTGTTTGCAAGGGTCAACAGCTTGTTCCGTTTAAAATTTCCGATTTGTTGAAATTTAGGAAAAGCAAAAGATTTTGGCTTGAAAGAAGTAAGAAAAGTATGCTTTGAAGATTTAAATTTCCGTGTTGTTGCTCAAAACTAAAAAGACGAAAATCGGTTTAAATAAAGTTTTAATTTGTGGAAGTGTCATTATTTTCGTGTAAGTTTATATTCTAATATTTTCTACTTTGTTCAAAACGTGTAGCGTATTCCAAATAAGTGCATGAGTAAGATTATTGCATCCATTTGCAAAACCAAGAACAATGAAATAACAACTGTTAAATTCAATGATTTTCTTTAGTTTCAATATTTTCCTATATTGTTATATGTTGTCTTACTTACCCATATGTTCACACAAAGGCTACTCAGTCAGATTTTTTTCATGCATCTAATGCAGGGGTATGAAACAAAGGGCCAGTTATTATCCATTGACCTGTAATATGGAAGTCCAAAGAGTGAAGCGCAACTTGTTTTTCTGTTAAGACATTACAAAAGAAAACCTGTGTTAAATTTATTTTTGAAAAGTTTAGAGGCAGTTCGGAGTGAATACGAATTTTCGCATCGGGTACTTGAAATAATTAAGGAATCCAGTGTTTGGGCTGTAGTCCCGTGCTTTCGCCAGTATTGGAGTATAGAACAAACATAACATCTGTGCACCTTTGGTGCAGTACAGATCGCTTTATTCTTATTTCTTGAAAAAAACTGCTTGCCACGGTACTCAGTCCCAAGCATAATTTGCAAGGCCAAATTGTAGATGGGGGCACCTACATCACGAGAGCGAAACTTGTAGAATGTTGGAGTAACAGCCTTTGTCCGTGCGAGAAGACATCAACTCTATAGATTTTCAGGAGCACGGCTAGAATCAAAATGCACATGCGGAAAGAAACATAAATAGTTTCTTATTTTAGTTACACAAACTCGTAAAAACAACAATCAAATTGAAACCTAAAGTGCATCAGAGTAGCATACTCTTTGAAAGAATGTGGTTCAACTTTTTCAAACGAGTTTTAAAGCTGCTTTGTAACGTAAGGTTTCATGTATCTTGACCATAAACGAATTTTTTTCCTTTTCTTCGACGTTATTGTTTCCAATAAATCCTTCAAGAATGAAAACTATTGCTTGGGGGGTTTCTAAGAACCACTGCACCATAAGTATGATTGGTCTATTTTCGAAAATGAGCAGTGTAAAATTGATTACATCTAGTAAAAATGTTGCGAAACCTGTTCCAGGCATTTGACAGAATGAACTACAGCTTACTGTTGGTGCAGGAAGCACGCCATGCACATTAGACAGTGCACTTGTCTCCTGTATCTATTTACCGTTACCAATAGGGTCAGACCTTGAAAGGTGTTGAACTTGTACCTATTAGCTGTTCATTTGTGAACCTATCAATTAGACTAATATTAATCAGTACCTGTTTTGCAGTTGGAAATATGCATGAGAAACATCTTGTGCTTGCTAGTGATATATGTTTTCTGTTTGGTCCCATTGTAAGCGGCCTTCAGCGCCGCTTGGACATATGTGATGTGATTACAAAGCAGAACATGACACTGTACTTAAGTGCAAAAAACGATGGGTGTAGTTTTTTCTCCCAACAATGCACATAACTCATTATACCACCAATTCCAGAAATCTGTGCGCACGGTGAGTTAGTAAAGCGGGATATATATCTTCATGCGTCATTGAAGAATAATAATGAAATCCGCAGGTGAATGAAATCACTTTACTGTACTCGAAATAAATTTCAAGGCAACTTAGATCAGTGTTCAATTGCAGTAGAAATTCTTTGTGTCGAGTCTACATCATGCAAATGTAAAGCAGTCAACTGCAAAATATGTGCATAGAGTTTCGAAGGTGCTGGGGCAGAGTTTATAAAAGTACCTGTCAAGTTTTGCGAAACATTCCTAAGAGTATGAAGGTACGTTATTATCAGGTTTAAATGTTTCGTCAAGATTGTCGATATTTTGATTCGAAGCAATTTATCCACAAGTATCCAGCCACGTACATCCTCATTCAGCAGCGTGGTTTGCTTCCTTCAAACGCTTGATACTGTTGCAACCTCTCCGGTGGTGTTGCGTTGAATGTGTGATTCACCACGAACGGGTTGTGCGTGAAGAACAACACAATACATATATGTGGCGCGAACAAGCAATAAAAGAGTGATCGTGGCGTGGAAGCTTTGCCGATACTAACTTGTGAACCATCGAACGTGACGACTAACGTACGCGGAGTGATCATGGCATGTGAACTCTATTGTTGCTTGCTGCCACAGTGCGAAGCTTTGCGCATATGCCGCTCGGGATTTCCGATCGCAACAATA